>Ga0209582_1000228_pt1 | contig 48390 bp, 41 predicted proteins | sample KloWWTmetKNB5Kit_FD_187176 | JGI IMG/M metagenome (GOLD analysis project Ga0209582, IMG submission 187176) | Active sludge microbial communities from Klosterneuburg, Austria, studying microevolution and ecology of nitrifiers - Klosterneuburg... | ecosystem: Engineered > WWTP > Aerobic digester >...
CGAATCAAATTCAGCAGTACTTAAAAACACGACTGCACAATTATATTGTGGTGGTTTTGAGGGGAAAATTCCCGAGAAAACAATTCCTACTAAAATTATTCTGCGACCCATATGGTCCATCGAGGACGGGTCTATTGTTCGTCCAACAGGTGACAGTGTACAGACAGTATTGCCAGAAGTTGATCCAGCTGGTGTAGAGGTACAACCATTAGAGCCACAAGACCTTGGTGTAGATCCAGAAACTCAGCCAGATGAAGTAGTTCCTAGTGTGGAATCTCCTAATATTTCTCCGATAGATGAAGATGAGTCATTATCATTTTTCTATACACCAGTTGCTTATGCGCAAGAATCTGAACAAACTCCTGTAATCGCCGAACCTGAATCTGTTTCAGAACCTACTCAAGCCGAAATTAAATCAACAGAAGTAATTTCTACAGAGCAAGAAGAAGTCTTACCAGGTGAAGCAAGTCAAGATATAATTACTCCTGAAACTATTTCAATCCCCGATTCTGAAGTAATAAAAAGCAAGGAACAAAGTGAATTAAAAGAATTAGAAGTCGAATCAAAAGAATCAGAGCCAGTAGAGCTTGTTCCAGTTTCAGAACCAGTAATTAGAATTTCTTATACATTAGATGGCGTGAATTGGAATATGATCGGGGAGGTAAATCGTACTAACTGGCGTGAACAATCCTTTGAAATTCCATTAGTGGGATGGAGTGATCTTGCAAAGTTTCAAGTAAGTATTGAATCATTGATTACCATCGACACACCACCAATTATTTACTTAGATGCAATGAGTCTAGAGGTTAGTTATGCAGAATTTAAAGGTAATAAAAATTCTGATATAAAAAATCTTCACATAGATAAACTTAATAATGAAAAATCATCACTTTCTTTCTCGGTGATGGATGACCCTGATCAAGGTGAAATGATAATTATTTCAGGAACACAAGAAACAGATCTTCATTTTTATAATAACGATGACTCAAATCTTTTAATGACTTCGGCTCTTGGGAAAGGTGATGTTATTTTCCCAGTATATCAATTTGATCCGGGTACTTTTACTTTGATTGAAACGATTGGTGCAAATGCATGCGTAGGACAAACACTAGACGAATGTAAATCATCACCAGAATATCAAGGAGAAACAACTTTTACCTTGATACAGTCTTAATATAAAATTATTGTATGAAATTTTTCCACTCAATCAAAAAAATAAATATAAACGGAATGAAAACCTTGAATGCAATTTTAATTGTTATTATTACTGGTTTAATTGTTCATTTTGCAAGTGCCACAACACCAAATCCTGGTCATCCATGGACAGAGGTTGGTGATGGAACATTTGCTATTTCTGGTCCTACAGCTTTGCGCACTTATACTGTTCCAGATGTCGATGCAACATTATTAACAACAAACACCGCTGTTACTGCTGCACAAGGTGGTACTGGGCAATCATCATATACTGCAGGCGATTTGTTGTATGCAAGTGGCGCAACTGCGTTATCAAAACTTGCGACAGGTTCTGCAACTCAGGTGTTGCACGGCGGGGCAACTCCGTCATGGTCTGCATTATCGCTTACTGATGATGTGACAGGAATACTGTCTGTAGTAAATGGTGGAACAGGAACTGACGCATTAACTGCAAATAATGTCCTACTGGGAAATGGAACAGGTGCACCTTTGTTTGTAGCACCCGGAACATCAGGAAACCTATTACAATCTAATGGATCAACATGGACCAGTGTTGCACAGCCATCACTTGCGACCATTGTGACGCGTTCGTATACAGCAACAGGCGCTGCTACAGCGCGCGCCACTAACTCTCTGACTGACCGGAATACAGGATTATTTACTGTCCCTGAGTCTATTACCGTTAACAAGCTTTCGTTCAATGTCGTAGCTGTTACCACAGCAGGTACAATGAAGGCGTGTATTTATAGTGAGGATGGATCCACAAAAGTAGTCGATGTGACCAGTGGTACTGTTACTGTGGGAACTAATACAGTTACGGTGTCACCCGCAGTTACTTTGACGCCTGGGAATTATTATATTACTACGGGCTGTGCAACTACATGTAACAATACAGTCAGTACATTTACATCAACATCAATCGCTATGATTACTGGTACTCCTCCATCAGGAGAGCGTGCCTATGAAGGTACATCAACACATACATCTGGAACCTGTAATAGTACCTTAGGGACAATAACAGGGTCAGTCACCAGAACACCTATTGTTCGTTTGGATAATTAATCCATATAATCATGCGAATTTTTGTCGGAATAATTTCAATAGCAAGCATACTGAGTCCGCATATATTATTTGCGGCACTTTCGTGTACAACAACTACTGCAGCTGCATGTACAGGCGGCACAAATACAATTGTGGTGCGAATGTCTGGATCTGCAAATGCTCATGCAGAATTACCAAATCAATCTACTGCTGGATATGCAAACAATGTAATTTGTTGCAGTGGTGTGACAGGGCTTGGAAATAATTGTTCTGGAACATATGCAGTTGTAGCAAAATTATCTGGCGTAACTAATGCGAGTATTCAGCAGAATAATCAATCAGGATACTCTGATGAGATTTGTCTGTCTGATAGCACATCGGGCGACACAGTTACTATTGGTTATCAGTCGGGTAGTTGTGCAGGATACGATACAACGGTTGCATCTATCAGTTCTGTGGATAATGCACATATTGGAAATTCTTCTGCACATTCTAATAAAATATGTGCATCGATTTCCCAACAGGCTCTTTCATTTTCTATTTCCGATAACTCAATTGGGCTTGGCGCACTTTCAACTGCTGCTGCTCGATATGCGACAGGGGATTTAGTAGGGAGTTCGTCTGAAACAGAAGCTCATCAGCTGGTTGCATCGACTAGTTCAGCTAGTGGTTATGTCATTACTGTCCAAGGTGCAACACTTACATCAGGTGGAAATAGTATTACTGCGGTTGGTGGTACGAATACGGCATCTAGTGCTGGGACAGCCCAATTTGGATTACGAATGAGCGCTAGTGGTGGTTTGGGTACGGTAACCGCACCTTACGCTGCGTCAGGTTTTGCGTACGCTGCAAATGCCACTACTGCCAGTCAAGTTGCAAGCGCAAGTACTGGCGATAGTGTTGAAACAACTTATTCTGTGCGATATCTTGGAAATATTTCACCCACAACAGTTCAAGGTAGTTACTCTACGAATTTAGTGTATGTTATGACTGCTAATTTCTAGTTGTTGATAAGTCTCTTGTATAATAGTTTAAAAGTATGTTAAAATAGTGCAAGCATTATTATTAATTAATTATATAGATTATGAAATCAATTTATCGTATTATCAGTCCTTTTGTAATCGCAACGCTTTCTGTATTCCAGTTAGCACTTTTCCCGATGACAAGTTATGCAGCATCTCTTACTGCGCTTTCTGATAGTATCTCGAGCTTAAAAACAAGTACTGTTTCTAATCATGATATTCTATTTACCACTCCAACAGGAATTGCTGCTTCGGCAAATGTTACATTAACATTCCAATCGGATTATTCGATTGCAGCAGCACTTGATTATACAGATATTGATGTATTGGATGATGGGGTAAATGTAACACTTGCAGCAGCTCCGTCTGGTGCAACATGGGGAGCAGTTCGTACATCTGCGACCGTTATTACACTTACTAACGGATCTTCAGCAGTAGCAGCTGGTAGTGTTGTGCGTATTAAAATAGGTACTAACGCAACAAGTCAGTCTACTGGTGTACGACAAATCACCAACCCTACAACAACAGGAACTAAAACTGTAACTATTGCAGGTGGATTTGGTGATACAGGTACTATCTCTTCACAAATTGTTTCTGATGATACAGTTGCTGTTTCTGCTACTGTCCCACAATCTATTTCTTTTGCACTTTCTGCAAATAGTATTTCATTCGGTACATTGGATTCTGGAGCTGCGCGATATGCAGATACTGGAACTGGTTCTGCATCTGATACAGTTGCTCATACATTAGCTGTTGCTACAAACGGTACTAGTGGGTACACCGTTACTGTCCAGGGCGCAACACTTACATCAGGTGGAAATACTATTACTGCGGTTGGTGCAAGTCCTGCAGTATCTTCGGTAGGGTCAGAACAGTTTGGTATCTATGCAACAAAAGCGGGAGGGACGAATGCAACTATTGATCCAACATATGCAACGGCATCATCATTTGGTTATGATGCAACCGCTGCTACTGCTACGACTTTTAGTACAGGAACTTCAGCAACAGCTACCGAAACATATTCGCTTCACTATATTGCAAACATTGCCGCATTAACAGAGGCTGGTAGTTATTCTACAAACTTGACTTATGTTGCAACAGCTAACTTCTAAAAAAATATTTTTCTCTCTTACGCTTACTATTGTAGGAGTCTTTTTCGTACCATTTTTCCTTGCGCATGCTGTGACAATTTCCCCTGCACGAATGGAACTTACCGCTGATCCTGGCCAAGTAATTGAAAGTAAGCTGTTGCTTATTAATGATGAAAAGGAAAGTAAAACCTTTTATACATCGGTTGCAAATTTCGAATCTCAAGGTGAAACAGGAACACCTTCGTTTGTAGATTCAAAGAATGGTCTTGCGTCTTGGATTAATGTTGCTGAAAGTATAACTTTGTCAGGCGGTGAATCAAAAAGTATTCCATTTTCAATTACTACTCCAACAGATGTTGATGCGGGTGGAAATTTTGCAGCGATCTTTGTAAGTACTGTTCCACCGGCTTCATCTGGAAGCGGGCAAGTTTCTGTGGGTGCAAAGGTTGGAATGTTGGTATTATTGCGGGTTAATGGTGATGTAAAAGAAGGTGGTGGTATTGCAAGCTTTAATACACTAAATAATAAACGATTTTTTACAGAATTACCTATTTCTTTTGTATACCGATTTCAAAACACTGGATCAGATCGCATTATGCCTCGCGGTGATATTGTTGTGCGTAGTATGATTGGTATAAAGGCTGAAACACTTTCTGCTAATGAAGGGCAAGGGAACATCTTACCGGGAAGTACTCGAAAATTTGAAGTGGTTTGGGATAAAGAAGAATCAGGAAAAATAAATGAAAAACCTGAAGGATTTTTCGGCCATGTTGCGTACCAGTGGAACCATTTTGCGCTGGGTTATTATCATGCAAAAATTGCGCTTGTGTATGGAGCCGCAGAAACACCTGCGACTGAGTCGTATGGTGTATTTGTCTTTCCTTGGCAATTAATGATTGTAATCATCCTTATTTTAATTGCGTTGTGGTTTATTCTTTCTCGGGCTATAAAATCATATAATAAATCGATCATTGCAAAAGCAAAGATCAATGCGCAGTTATAATAAAGTATTAATGATATGTATAAATATCTTCTCTCTTTTCTAGTAATAACCTTATGTTATTTACATGTAACAATATCCGTAGAAGCTATTACTCAAACAGGGACTATTGGAATAACTGCTCAAGTCATTAGTAATACTATTCCACCAGGTATAGGTGGATCAGGCGGAAGCGATACTACTGGGAATTCAGTTGCAACCGTTATTACAGTGTCAGGAACTACAACTGCATCTGCGTATGTTTATATTTCTATAGGCGGTGTTATCGTAGCAGAAACAACCTCTGATAGTAATGGATTTTTTTCAGTAACTATAAATAATGTAGAAACAGGTAATCAAACCCTTGAAATTCAAAGCGTAGATCCAAATGGAATTCGAATTCCAAAAGTATATCTTCCTATTCGTGTTACAGACCATACAGCAATTACTATAAATAATATATCACTTCAACCAGTGGTAATATCGGACCAGGTAGAAAATTTTAAACCAGATTTAAACAAAGACGGAATAGTAACAAGTGCTGATTTTTCACTACTTGCCTTTTGGTATAATAAAAAAGGATTTCCAATAGCTTATGATTTAAATAGTGATAGCACAATTACCATGGCTGATTTTAGCATTATGGCGTTTTATTGGAACGAGTAATTATATATGAAATTTAAAAAAATCATTTACATTTTTGGTATAATTGTTTTTGCTTTCACTTTTTTCTATAAAAAAAGTGAAGCTGCGACTGTATTATTAAATATTCCACAAAAAAACATCTGGGTAGGAGATGAGTTTTCCGTTATTTTAACTGTTGCGGCAGTTGATCAACCGATTAATGCTTTCGAAGGAGTATTACAATATTCGGATAATATTTCATTCCAATCATTTGATTTACGACATACGATTAATACACTATGGGTAAAACCTCCTAAAAATTTGAGTTCTGAAATTAGTTTTGCAGGCATGATTCCAACTGGTTTTCGCGGAACTATAAATCCATTTTCTCCAGAAGTCATGATGCCTGGAGACATGGTTACCTTTATCTTTAAGGCAAAAAAAGCTGGACCTGTAAACTTTTCCCTAAACGACACAAATTTATTTATTCATGACGGAAAAGGAACAGCAATTTCTGTGCCAATTGTATTAGAGTCAATAGAGATTGAGCCGGGTCAATTAGGTAATAGTATTTCTAAAAATGATTCGGGCTGGGGTAGATGGTTATTAGTCATTATATTCACAATTTGTATTATAGGTGTTTTAATGACAACCATTTCTTATTTAAAAAGACGACGGAATAGGGAATCATCAACGACATAAATAATTTTTTTCGTTTCTGTTGTGTTTCCAGCATTATCGAATATTCGAAGAGTTACCGTATTGGTACCTTTTTTTGTAAACGGAATAAAAACTTGTTTTCCAACAGGTAATAGAAATCCGTCATTAATTTTAAGATAATAATTATCTTGTAAGCCACTTGTACTGTCCGATCCGCTTGAAACAAATCGTACAACATCATTTTTATGAACTCGTTCTTCGCTTGCGTTCAGTGCAATCTGTTCAGGACTTGTACTGTCTATATTTAACATATACTCCTGAGGCATTTCCATACTAGTAATATCTTTTTGATTTGCCTGTGCCCAAAATACATATGTCCCATCTTTTGGTACAGTTATATTAAAATTATTTTTACGCGTAGTTCCTTCAGTAATGACAAGACCATCTTTTGATTTTAATTGATAATTTATTTCTGTAGGACCTTTCCATAATATTGTTATATCTTTTTCGTTATACCACCGTTCAGTATTTGGATGGGTTGGGGAGGAAAGCGACAGTGATGTATTTTTTGCTTCATCGACTGCTCGATAAGATCCATTTGTCACCATACGCAGTGCCGATGTTGCTATACCGTCATTAGCAAGAATCTTCGTTGTAGGTAAAAATTTAAGTGAAAACGATCCAGATTGTTTCGGGCGAATTAATAGCTCACCAATTACGCCTGTTTTTTTACTGAACCCAGGATCTGGAATAATACAAGAAAGTGACACAGTGCCTTCCTCAGGGTTGATAATTTTTTTGACAACATAACCACAGATAGAGTTCTCCATTAATACCTCTTCGACTGTTAATTTACTAGGGTCAAAAGAGAGTACTGTTTCTATAGTGTTTATAGGCTCGCCCCCACTATCGATTATAATACTGATCTTTTGCTCATATTCGGTACTAAATGTTCCTGAGTCAGGTTGAAGTCGAAGCGTTGAATTATATATAACATAAGGAAGTGCTCGAAGTCTCTGATGATAATTTATAGAAATTTTAAAAATTATAATAATTCCACAAAAAATAAAAATTGAAATAAGCGCAGTAATCCAGTAAAAATGATAGGCTCGCGTTTCTTGGTTTTTATGTACAATATGACTAATTACTGCAAAACAAAAAAATAGTAATGTTGCAATCAGTGCTATGGAAAAACTGAATACATTGAATGAATATTTTGGAATAAAAATAAGTGCACCAGTAGTATCTTTCTCTAATCCTTTTAAAAATAATTGATGAACTTTATAGTGGCGACCATCAGAAAATTCAATAACCTCATCAGGTTTTACTTTTTTTATCCAATCAGATTCATTACTAAAATAAGATCTTAATAAATTATTATCTTGTTCAGATGTAAAACTACTGCCATATATTCCATAATCTTTTGTAAAGAAAACAACTTCGCTTTTCAATGGCAAGTAATTAGTTTTAAAATTAGCGGCATAAGTATTATCTAGGGTATGTGCATTGATTAATGAGCCGATTAATTTTTGTTGGTTAGTGATAGGTCTACCCGTCACCATAATAACATTACTTGGATCAATACTTCCTTTTTCAAATGATGCTGGATGTTCTCCGCGAACTAAAGCTCTACCCTGTGGTGTATTCAAGAAAACATTATCACCTCGTTTTGATATGGTTCTAATTCGTGTAATTACGATACCATTCTCGTCTGTTACTAATCCTGCCGTGATACCGCGCTTACGGCTTTCTTCGGAAAGTAGTCCAAGCGCTCTATATATATCTTTTTGTTGAATATACTTTTTCAGAGTCTCGTTTTGTGCAATTTCATCTCCGTTTTGTTTTAACATCATTAGTTCTTGGTTGATACCTGTGTTAAATTTACTCACCACTTGGTCGTTCATCTTTTTGTTATAACAAATCTGAATTATGAAAATAGTAATAGTTGCAAGAACAAAAAAACCAGTCGCAATTTTAAAACCACGAGCAATAGAAGGAAGATGAAAAACTGGCTTTTTAAACGGATTTAAAGTCATGGTTATTAGTATAGTGTATTACAGGATGATTATACCATGAAATTAAACGAGAAAAACCTATTGACTTATGGTGATATTGACTTTTCTGTAAAAATATTTATTATAATGACAAATTTTTAAATCATTTTTAAAATAAAAACAGTACATTTACAATAACAATTTAAATTGAAATCACATGAAATTAAAAAACATTAATTTTGGACATGTCTTTGGTCAATCAGGTATTCAAGGATTCTTTGGTGAAGGTGACGAATATCCTCATCATAAATTATTAAAATTCATATTTGGATTTTCGTTTTCTGGGATGACATTTGTTGCAAAAACAACAAGTTTACACGCACGAATTTATCCGGAAAAATCACAAACCGCACTTGTGGGTTACAAATTAAAACAATGGTTTCCAAAATCAATTTGGTTTAGTTTGAAATCTATCATACAAGGTTATGTACTTAATGCTATGGGTATTCCAACACCCGGTACCATTTTTCTGATAGGTTTGAATAAGTGGCAAAAGCGCACAGAACCTTTTCAAATTTCCTTTATGCCAATGGAGTCAATATTGCAAGGAAAGATTGCAGAAGTGAAACAATTTTGTGAATGGATGCTGTATCATCTTCCGCCAATAAAACATGCGTATGGTGTTCAAATGAATGTGTCATGCCCTAATACGGGTCATGCACAGACAGAAGCGCTTGAAGAATGGATTGCACTTGCAAAAGTATTTAAAATACTAATGCCTGACACTCCACTGATCTTTAAATTAGATTTGACAATTAGTCAGCAAGTGGTAAGTCAATTACAAAAACATTGCGATGCAATATGCATGGGCAATACGCTCGCGTTTGGAAAATTACCGGAACAAGTGCAGTGGAAGAAATTCTTTAGAAATGGATCGCCACTCGCCAGAATCTTCGGAACAAATTTCCAAGGCGGATTATCTGGACAGCCATTATTTCCTGTTTTAGTAGATTGGTTAAAGGAAATGGATCGTGTCGATCCTAATGTAACTATTATCGCTGGTGGCGGAATTATGACGAAAGATAATATTACTCGTCTATCAAAATTCCGCTGTGTAAAAGCTATTGCCCTGGGGTCGGTTGCAATTACGCGTCCATGGCGTATGCAATCATTAATTAATCATGGAAAAAATATTTTTTCATATAAAAATTATTAACAATGAACAAGACAGTAATTTTAGATTTTTTACAAAGACAGCATGGATTACAGATAACAGAAGATGATATTCTTTTCGTTTTGAATAATCCTACAAATTTCCATGGACACGCAAGGCGTGACCAGGAGGCACAATGGATTATTCCATATATGAAGCAGCAATTTTGGGTACAACAGATAATGCCGAATGTTATGGTTTCAGAAATCGGTGACGATAAAATGGGTATTACATCTATTGATAAGTTACTTTGGTATCGTGATCACATTATGGAAATATCTGGAAATAATGAATCATTTTTACCAATATTTTCATTTTATTTAAATCCTACACTTTCTGTTTCTGATATAAGAAAAGCAAAAAACGAAGGATTAATTGGCAATGTAAAATTTTACCCAAAGGGCGGAACCACTAATAGTGAAAACGGATTAGCCGAATTAGAATCGGTGCGTAAGCAATTAGAATGTATGTCGGATCTTGGTGTTGTATTTAGTATCCACGGAGAAACTCCTGAGTATCAAAGTGGTGCATGTATTCATCGCGATAAAAGAGAGCCGGCTTTCTATCAAAGTACCGGTGAACACTTGATGAAGTGGTATACAGGACCAGTTGTTGCAGAGCATATTTCAACACGAACTGGTTGTGAATTTGTAGCATCATATGACAATGTTTTTGCGACAATAACACCACATCATATGTTGTTTACTAATGATGTCATTTTTCATAAAGCAAGAATAAAAGATGATTTTTATGAGATCGAAAGTAAAATGGCACTATATCCATCAATGGTATGTATGCCTGTATTAAAACCAGAAGAAGATTTAAATGCAGTTCGCAGATTACTTTATTCGCAATATAAAAAGAAAGTTAATAAAGTCTTTCTAGGCGACGACACAGCATTTCATACGCCTGATAGAAAATACATTGAAGGATGTGCATGCGGCGTGTTCACAAGCCCGATCAGTTTAGAAATGTATTTTATGCAATTTTTAGCTTTCGATAAAACAGAACCTGGTTTTTTATCTGAATTCCAACGATTCGCAAGTGATATTGGATTGGGAGTTTATGGAATAAAGCCGAAAAAGATTTACAAGCGTATTGCAATTGTGCGTGAACCAAATTTTGTGAAAGAGAATTATTATGGAGCTGTCACACCGTTTGCCGGTCAGACACTCCCATGGAAAGCAATTGATGTAACATTGGCCGGTTAGCACAATTAAATATATGATAATTTAAACTCCGAGAATTTTCTCGGGGTTTTTCATATGACCTTTACAAAACACCCTTTTTCCTGTACTGTAAGCCAGTATTATTTATATCATCTAATTTATTATGGAAATTCGAAACATTGCAATTATTGCCCATGTAGACCACGGAAAAACTACTTTAACCGACGAAATGTTGGAACAGTGTGGTATGCGTGAGGAAGGTGTGTCAATGGACTCAAACGCACTTGAACAAGAGCGTGGTATCACCATTTATGCAAAAAACACATCTGTGTTTTACACATCAAAACTTACCGGAAACAAGACAAAGATCAATATCGTGGACACACCAGGTCACGCCGACTTTGGATCAGAGGTAGAACGCGTACTGCGGTCAATTGACTCGGTATTATTAGTTGTGGATGCACAAGAAGGACCAATGCCTCAGACTCGCTTCGTACTTAAAAAATCTCTTGAACTTGGACTGAAGCCTATTTTGGTTTTGAACAAGATCGATAAGCCAGGAGCAGATCCTGCACGAGCACATGATGAAGTATTCGAATTATTCATGGAACTTGGCGCTAACGACGAACAATTAGATTTCACAACTGTGTATGCCATTGGACGAGATGGAACAGCAAAACGAACAATGGAAGACGAGCTTGTAAATTTGGAACCATTATTCGATACAATCATCGAAAAAGTTCCACCAGCTGCAAACGATACTACAAAAACTTTCCGAATGCAGGCATTCAACTTGGCCTATGATAACTTCCTTGGTCGTATGGCTGTGGGTCGTGTATTCGAAGGTATTGTAAAAAACGGGCAGAATGTTGTTATTCGAAAACCTGATGGTGAAACTCGAAATGGAAAAATTACAAAATTATTCACATTTGAGGGAACTCAGAAAAAAGAAGTTGATACAGCAGTAGCTGGCGACATTGTAATGATTGCCGGAATTGCAGATATCTTTATCGGAGAAACAATCGCAACCGATGCAACTGTTGATCCGCTTCCAGCTATTACTATTGATGAACCTACAATCGTACTTGATTTCCTTGTAAACAACTCACCGTTTGCAGGACGCGAAGGAAAATTCGTAACGACTCGACAAATTCGTGAACGACTAGAACGAGAACTTGAAGTAAACGTTGGGCTTCGGGTAGATTTTGCACCAAGTTCAGAACGAACAATCGAAGGTTTCAAGGTATACGGACGAGGAGAAATGCACATCGCGGTATTGCTTGAAACAATGCGACGCGAAGGATATGAAATTCAAGTGTCACAACCTCAGGTAATCTTTAAAGAAGTTGATGGTGTGAAAACAGAACCATTTGAAGAAGTTACAATCGATGTTCCTTCAGAGGCACAAGGATTGGTAATTGAAAAATTGGGAATGCGTGGATTTATCATGAAAGACATGAAAATGCATGAAAGTTCAGTTCGTATGGTATTTGAAGGGCCAACTCGTGGAATCTTTGGTTACCGAGGACAGTTTATGATTGATACGCGAGGACAGGGAATTATGGCAACACGATTCCTGGAATTCCGTCCATACGCTGGAGCAATCCAAAAACGACTAACTGGTTCTATGACAACTATGGAAACAGGAAAAGTTCTTGCATTCTCACTTGGAAACTTACAAGACCGTGGAGTTTTGTACATCAGTCCCAATGTTGAAGTGTACGAAGGTATGGTTATCGGAAACACATCAAAAGGTGATGAAATGGCTGTAAACCCTACAAAAGGAAAACAGCTTACCAACATGCGTGCGTCTGGAACTGATGAAACAATTACATTGATTCCACCAATTGAAATTACAATTGAACGCGGACTTGAATTAATGAACCTTGATGAATATTTGGAAATCACTCCAAAATCTGTTCGATTACGAAAACAGATTCTCCAAGAATCATTACGAGCGCGAGCAAAGAAATCATAATTGATGAACAAAACCCTTAACCCAGTAGGTCATCCTGCGGGATAAGGGTTTTTGTTTTGATTGGAATATGGTAATCTTTCATAAATTACAACATTATGGGATTCTTATTAAACAAATTTGAGTTTCCGAGTTCTTTTTGCAGATCAGCCTACTGTCCAGAATGTGCCAAGAAAGGTAGACCACAAATAAATGATTCGTTTATGATTATTGGTAGTTCAAGAAAAGAGTACTGGAAATCAACTTGCGAAAGACTTATTCCACCTTCTGATTTTGGATTCACGCCTCATTTGTTTCTGTATCAACAAGAGTTTGATACCGAACGCGACTCATATGCAGTTTTTCGAAAGGTTTGTTTAATGAACGGATGCGGGATTACTCTATTTGAAAATTCAGAAGGTAAACTCGATTATTCTTTTCATGTTGAAGACCCAAACCTTTGGACAATGGCTACTATGTCTTATGATTCTGGATTTGCGTTATATGCATTATTTTCTGATAGTGGATATGAGCTAGATTGGAAATATTTAAAAAGGCATAAAAATGCACTTATTTCTCCCGATTTAAATTATTTAAATCTACGAAGATTGTATGCTGACAAAGAAAAAAGAAAAATCGTGTTTACGGCTCGGTAAACAAAAGTAAGAGATTAATACAATATTAATCTCTTCTTTTTATTCCAAAATTTGAATCATTTTATTTAATCCATGGTGTCCTGAAATAATACGCAGTTTATTTTCTGGGATTGTATAATATCCCGAAACAGCTCGGACTACCGCCTTGTTTGCTCTATTGTCTTTTGGGTCTTCGCAAACAAATACTCGAAGTACTTTCTCGGCAGTTTCTTCGATATGTGCTTTCTTACTACTTGGAAAAGCTTTTATGCGAATAATGTTCATAATGTAAGCATATCATATCTATATAGTGTGATATACTAGTGTTATGATGAAATCTTATATGTGGTATCAGACTTTAATAAGGCCGACATGGGCTCCACCATCGTGGTTGTTCGGCCCAGTATGGAGTGTTCTTTATGTGATAATTGCTGGAACCTATGGTTATGTTGGATATCTTTTCTTTACAAAAAAAATCCCTTCTATTGTTCTATTGCCATTTATACTAAATATAATCTTTAATGCATTATTCACACCGTTACAGTTTGGTCTGCAAAATAACTACTTGGCAGCAATTGATATACTATTGGTATTGGGTACGCTAATTTGGGCATTGATTGCAATCTTTCCATACGCAAGATTTGTAACCTATGCAAATATTCCTTATTTGCTGTGGGTTTGCTTTGCTACCGTGCTGCAAATTACAATTACTTGGATGAATAGATAATTATTTATTAATTATGATTACACAGGTATCGTCAAATAATCCACTTCAAAATAAAACACTTGAATCAATACTTGAATTTCTAGTAGATCATTATGGGTGGGAATTACTCGGAGAAAAAATTCGTATAAATTGTTTCAATGTTGATCCAAATATAAAATCAAGTTTAGTATTTTTGCGTAAAACACCTTGGGCCAGAACGAAAGTTGAGTCGTTATATGTATACACAATGAGAAATATAGCAAAGAGAAAATAATTGTATTGTTATTTCAACAGGAGTATACTAATAATATGAAAAAATTAATTTCAAGTGGAGCAGTATTATCATTATCAAGAATTTTACTAGGCTTTGTTTTTCTATGGGCATTTTTAGATAAAACATTTGGATTAGGTTTTGCAACAAAATCTACAAATGCGTGGATACATGGAGGTTCTCCAACTACAGGGTTTTTATCAAACGCAGTACAGGGACCGCTCGCAAGTTTTTTTAATGGACTGTCAGGATTAGTGATAGTTGATTGGTTGTTTATGATTGGATTACTATTCATCGGAGTAACATTAATGACAAATCGTTTGGTAAAATGGGGGGCAGCAGCCGGCGCTGTAATGTTGATGTTGATGTATCTTGCATTATTATGGCCTGCAAATAACCCGTTTGTGGACGAGCATTTAATATATGCACTTATATTGATTTATATAGCAATGAGATCAGAATCATAATAATCGGCTGTAGCCGGTTTTTTATTGTGATATAATTAAATATATGAGACTACAGAATAAGGTTGCCATTGTTACTGGATCAACATCAGGAATCGGACTTGCAATTGCAACAATGTTTTTGAACGAGGGCGCTCGTGTTGTGTTTTCTGGGCGCGCTGATGAATTTAATGTCTTGTCGTATGGTGATAACGCAATTTATGTGCAGTGTGATGTAACAGATCCTGCTCAAGTTGATCAGCTTATTAAAAAGACAGCTGAACATTTCGGGAGTTTAGATATTATGGTCAATAATGCTGGGGTAGGATTAACTGCGCCCATTACAGATATGACTGACGAGTTATGGGATACAGTTATTGCAACAAATTTGTCAGGGGTTATGTACGGAGTTCGTAGTGCATCTAGATATATGCAACAACATTCAATAAAGGGGTCAATCGTTAACACATCGTCAATACTGGGGATTGTTGGATTTCCGGAAACCTCTGCGTATTCTGCAGCAAAAGGGGGAATTAATCAGTTAACAAAGTCAGCCGCGATTGATTTAGCAAAACAGGGAATACGAGTCAATGCAATTGCTCCTGGCTTTATTGTTACTGCTATGACTGAAGGTATTCAGAAAGATGCGCAAGAACTTAGAATGATTAATACTGCAACACCACTTGGCTATATGGGTGAACCAAATGATATTGCGTATGCTGCGCTGTACCTAGCGTCAGATGAATCAAAGTATACAACGGGATCAATCTTATATGTTGACGGTGGATGGACAGTTCAATAAGAGTAATTCTTGCGGTAATAGTGGCAAGTGTGAATTAAAAGTACTCCTTCAAAGAGTGTTTTTATAATTCACAAAACTCTCAAATTATGTATAATAACCACCATATGAAAACATTACGACAATGGGCGGAAGACGGTCTTAAAAAAGCGAAAACAACGAGTATTCAAGGTAAAACTACTGTAGTAGAAACATCTAAATCTGCATGGAAGAATCATCGTAAAAAAACCATTTTAGGGGTTATTATTGCAATAATAATTTTATTAATTATTCTTGGTGGTTCAAAATCTGGAATGCCAGTTAATCCATATACAGTTTCAACTCAAAACATCATCGATCAAGTAGTTCTTTCAGGACGAACAGAATCAATTAGTTCAGTAGATCTTGGATTTGCAGACTCAGGTCGCGTTAGTCGAGTATTTGTAACCGAAGGTCAACAAGTAAAGCAGAGTCAAGTATTAGCCGAGCTTGAAATGGGTGACTTACTTGCTCAGTTAAAAAGTGCTCGCGCAGAGTTAGTTATTGCGCGTGCAAATATAAACACAGTTAGTCGAGAACAAGATTCTCGTGTAGAAACTGCAAAACGAGCATTATATGGAAGCCTAGAAGCATATCCTGATAATGTTTTTGCGCCCCAGGTTGCACCAACAGTATATGGATCATATCAAGGTGATAGTAATGGTGCGTATTATTTGAATGTATATCCTTCAAATGCATCAACAGGAGCATCGGTCCAATTTTCAGGACTTGAATCTGGAACAACACAACTGACAATTGATAATCGGGTTGTTCTTGGTACAAAAGGATTATATATCCAATTTCCAGCATCTTCAGATTATTTATATACAAAATGGATTATTCCAGTTCCTAATGATCGTTCATCAGCTTACGCTGGATTAAAAAGTGCCTACGATACAGCTGTCGCGTCAAGAAATGTTGCGGTTGGAAACGAAGGTAGTAACGAATCAGTATTATTAAATGCTCGAATAGATCAAGCACAAGCAACAATCAATCAAATTTCATCAGCACTTACTCGACGAAAGATTGTCGCTCCTTTTGCTGGAACAGTTTCATCTGTAGGACTAAAGACTGGAGAATCAACAATTGGTATTTCGAAAGATACTTCGCCTGGAGTTTCAATGCTTGCGACAGATCAATATAAGGTTATTATAAAAATTCCTGAAATTGATGTTGCGCGAGTTTCTGCAAATACTCCGGTGTCGATTAATCTGGATGCATATGGTCCAGATGTAAACTTTTTAGGAACACTGACAACAATTAACCCTGCAGAAACAATTGTAGATGGTGTACCAGTATACGAAGGAACCGTATTGTTTACCGACAAAGATTCTCGAATTCGTTCTGGAATGACGGCAACCGTAACTATTAAAATTGGTGAGAAAAATGGAGTTCTTGCAATTCCGGGTAGTTATATTCGCGAAGACAAGGTCGCTCGAAAATATTTTGTTGAAGTTGTGAATGCTGAAAATAAAATCGTAGAACGCGAAATTAAACAGGGAATTAGAGGTTCAGATGGTATGACTGAAATTATCTCAGGATTATCAGCGGGCGATATTGTTTCAGAAATAGTTCCAAAATAGTATTATCATGCAAAATTTTCTTACCACAATCAAAGTAGGAACATTCCTGGGAACGCGACAATTGCGCCGTGCCAACATTTGGACGACGCTTTTGATCGTATTTATTATGATGTTAACATTCTTGAATATGGTGGTTGTTTCAGGGATTTTAGTTGGGTTAATAGATGGAGGAAATATTGCCAATCGTAAACAATATACTGGTAATGTAATTTTAACAAAATTATCAGGCGACCCATATATTGAAAATACTCAAAATATTTTGGCCACTATTCCAACGATTCCTGGTGTAACAAAATGGAATGAGCGATATAGCACTGGTGCACAATTTGAAGCAAACTATTTAACACGACGAGATTTTAATACAGAACGCGATACGGTAGGCTCATCATTACTTGGAATAGATGTTAAACAGGAAGATGATTTAACAAATCTTTCAAAGTATGTGTTAGAAGGTGAATACCTTGACCCCAACGAAAGTGGTTATATATTAATGGGATCAACACTACTCCGTCGGTTCTCAAGTGCGTTTGGCGATGGATTTGGCTCGCTTGACGGAGTATATCCAGGTGACCGTGTAAAAGTGACATCAAATGGAAAAACAAAAGAGTTTATTGTAAAAGGAATTGTGAAATCAAAAGTAGGCGAGGTTTCCTTTCGGGCATTTATTACAAAACAAGACTTCTTACAATTTGTAGAACGACCAAGTCTGAATGCGGATGAAATTGCAATCGCAACAGACGGAAGTATCACGGATGATGCATTAAAATCAACATTAGTGAATTATGGATTTGATCGATTTGGATTAATTCAAACGGCAACCGAAGCAATCCCAGATTTCTTGAATCAGATCAAGCTTGCGTTCGGTCTACTTGGAAATGTAATCGGGTTTATTGGAATTGTGGTTGCGTCAATCACTATTTTTATTGTTATCTTTATTAACGCAGTAACAAGACGAAAATACATTGGAATCTTAAAAGGAATTGGTGTTACATCAGGTGCAATTGAATTTTCGTATGTGCTGCAATCATTTGTATATGCAGTAATTGGTGCAGGCCTTGGAATGCTTTTAATTTATACTGTATTTGTCCCGTTACTTAATGCGCACCCACTTGATTTCCCGTTCTCTGATGGAATTCTGTCGGCTCCAATTGGCGGAACCATGATTCGATTCTTCTTATTGTTAATCGTTACATTATTTGCAGGATATATTCCAGCACGCATGATTGTAAAGAAGAATACTTTAGATAGTATTTTGGGACGATAATAAAACTTATGATAAAAGCACAACACATCGTAAAAACATTCAAAAACGGATCTGTGGAAACACGGGTTTTAAAGGATGTTTCATTACAAATTGAACAAGGTGAATTCATTGCAATCATGGGAAAATCCGGTGCGGGAAAATCTACATTCATGTACCAACTTGGATTACTGGATCATCCAACATCAGGTGATATTATTATTGATGATATAAATGCAACAAGTTTGAATCACGATGATCGCACACGATTTCGTTTAGAAAATCTTGGTTATATATTCCAAGACTATGCATTAGTTCCAGAACTTACTGCAATTGAAAATGTGATTGTTCCCTTATTAATGCAAGGAAAATCAGATGATGAAGCGACAGAAATTGCCCGTGCATCACTTGCGCAGATTGGATTATCACATCGAGAAAACAATTTACCAAGTCAGATGTCAGGAGGTGAGCAGCAGCGCGTATCGATTGCGAGAGCCGTAGCTCACAAGCCAAAGATTCTATTTGCAGATGAACCAACAGCAAACCTTGATAATGTGTCTAGTGAGTCAGTAATGGATGTGTTTAGAGATTTGCACAACCAAGGCCAAACAATTATTATGGTTACCCATGAGCCTGAATATACGAGATATTGTAATCGAGTAATTTATTTGTCTGACGGACAGATTGTTGATGAAAAGAAGATATAAAAAATAAAACCACTTCATTCTGGGGAATGAAGTGGTTTTATTGTATTAATAAGGTCAGTACAAAGAGTAATAATAAATGCACAGGGTAAAATAAATAAAATCCATATTGAACAAGATATTTTTTTGTTCGTGAAATCAAGAAATACTCCGTGGTTATGCTATATTTCTTAATTAAATAAATAATTGGAATTGCCAGGACTGCAACTAGTTGAGTAATCTCGTTTTTATAATTGATGAGTTCATTATCAAACATTCCATTCAAGATTGAAAACCCAATATACACTGACCAAATAACAATTTGTGCGATAGATAATTTCCAAGGTGAATTCTTTAAGAAATAAAAAGAAATGATGGAAATAACACCGGCAAGTCCATAATTGATGGGTAATATAAATGCGATAAACAACAAGCAAGCAGTGAATAATACCTTAAAGAATAATTCTAATTTTTTCTCGGTCAGAATCCAGATCGTAGATAATCCAATGGAAAGTGTTACAAATATATTCAGCTGACCATCATGAAATGTCAGATAATAGGGAATTTGCGAGACTAGAAAAAAACAAAACATTCGAAACAGGTACTTTTTCTTGTTATGCGTTTTATCAAATCCTTCTGCGACTAACAATCCAAACAATGGAAAACTGAGTCGTCCAATAATTCGAAGCAACAATATCTGTGGGAAAAAGAGCGCGCCTACATGATCAATAATCATCGTAACAACGGCAATGATTTTTATTATTAAAGACTGTTTATATAATTTTTCCATAGATTATAATGTATCGCGAATGGGAACTATAAAGAATAGTCCTGCTAGACAAATAATTCCGAGCACTAAAAACAAATGTTTTGTCGAACCAAGAGCAATAATTCCGGATCCAATAATGGGCGCAATAATATATGAAATTGGATAAGTATTTCGGAAAATACTAATAATACCAGTTTCAGATGGTGAAACTTTTTTAAAGAAATAAGTCTCGGTCATAACTTCTACGCAACTGGCACCAAGTCTTGTGATAAATAGAATCAAGGCAAGCAAGGGAAGAGTAAAATAAGGTAGAGCGTATAATGCAATAGTACTTGCGCTCATAACAATAAAGCCTACAAATAATAACTCCTTTTCACCTAATACTTTATCTGCAAGTTTTCCAAGTGGAATTTGGGTTAATACAAAGGCAAATAACATAATTGAAAACATGGTTCCAATACTGTCCCACGGAATTCCGATTTCTGTATGTAAATAAATTGGTGTATAAATTACCATCCATGCATAAAAGAATTGCAAGATAAAATTTGCAAACATAATATTTCGAATGTCGGGCGTTTTCCATAATTTTCGAAGTGATGTGAAAATATTTATTTTAGATTCGTGAACCTGGGGCGATAATGGGACAAAAAATGCGAGCCAAACCAGGGGAATTAATAGTATTGCTGCGACAGTATATAAGGCTGGAAACCCAATACGCGCTAATATATAACCTGTTGCAAGTGGTGCTAATACATATCCCGTGTTTAACACTGTGAGGTATTTTCCACGGATTGATCCCATTGATGCGTTGTTCCCAAGTTGATCAATTAGAATATCGTTAGTAAGAAAAAACATGACATTCATTGCAAATAAGAAACAAAATGCAATTGCAATTGTAATTGGACTCATTGCAACGATATTGATGATACATACGGCGATAGTTGCAAGTAGTAAAACAAACATAGTAACTCTGGATCCAAATTTTGAAATTGATTTTGGAATCATAACGAGTCCAAAAATCGCAAGTAACGATCCTGCAGAATACAACAATCCCATATACGATTCAGGAATAAATTGATTCAAGAACGAGGAGTTGCTATACATTATGAGTGCTGTATGCAGGGAGAAAATAAATCCAATAACATATAATAATTTTAAACCAGATTTCATATTTATAAATTATAACACATTCTCTTTATTTTTCATGTATAAGTATTCAAAGAAATAATCTGTATATTTTGCGCTGTCGAGTATGAATGTCACCTGCGTTAAGTACGAATATCAGGCACGCAGACAAGAAAAATAAATAATAATTTCCACATGCCTTGCTTTGTAAACCGTTTTAACAAACAAGATGAGTTGTAATTTTATGAAGCCGAGTATGAATGTCACATCCGTAAAGAACGAATATCAGGCACGGAGGCGAATAAAATTACAACTCATCTTGTTTGTTATACCTTGATTAAAACAAAAGAACTCCAATCGGAGTTCTTTTGTTTATTACAATGCAATAATAACTGCTGTAACAATTGGTTTTTTCCCAGTTTTTTGGAATAAAAACTTTTGAATTTTATCTGACAACAAGTCTTTCAGATTGCTGATGTCTAATTGACGACCGCCTTCGGTTTCTGTCTCGACAATTTTTTTAGCAAGTCCTCGAACTTTATGGAGTAATTCTTGATTGTCTCGTAAATAGACGAATCCTCGCGAACTAATATCAGGTGATTTTTTCAATGCATGAGTTCGCTGATCTAGTGCCACAATTACAGTAAAGATACCTTCTTCGTTCATTACTTTACGATCTCGCAATACTACTTCATGGGCGATACCAATATAGTTACCATCCATTACGATTCGATCATGCGAAGCGCGTACATCCAATTTCACTAACTTAGTCCCGTTCTCACGAATTTCAACGATGGTTCCATTATCTGGAACGATAATATCATCAATAGTTTTTTCAGGTTTTAATGCAAGTACAACATCTCGGTGCATTTTCAAGCGGTAATGATTACCGTGAATCGGCATAAAGAATTTATAGTTGATTTGAGTATGTACCCATTCAAGTTCTGCTCGACGACCGTGTCCAGATGAGTGAACTTGTGTATCGGCATAAGTGATAACCTTTGGATTTAATCGATAGATACGATCTTTCAAGGCGTCTACAATACGATCATTTCCAGGAACAACAGATGCAGAGAAAATAATTGTATCGTGTTCTGTTAATTTCAAGTATTTATGTGTTCCGTTTGAAACTCGATCAAGTAACGAATACTGTTCACCTTGAGCACCAGTAGCAAGAATTAAAATCTTGTTAGGTGGATATTTATGCATGTCTTCTACAGGAATAACATGGTCCAAGTTAGTAAGGTTTAAGTGTTTTACGATAGCAATGTTTGTTTTCATTGATCGTCCTTCTACGACAACATATCGTCCATATCGTTTTGCGCTTTCCATAAATTGGATCAATCGTTCTACTTGGGAAGCAAAAGCTGCAATCAATAGTCGTCCTTTTGTATCTCCGATCAATTTATCAACCGTTTTAATAACAATTGATTCGGCTAGTGACCATCCTGGTGTTGGGATTCCAGTCGAGTCCATTGTCATTAAGAGAACATTTCGATCTTTAAAGAATTTATATTGTTCAACTTCGTGATCAACTGGAACGCCTTCAATATTTTCTACACGAACATCACCTGTTGAAACGATGTCTCCATGTGGTGTTTCAATAATGACACCAGTCGAGTCTGGAATACTATGAGTTAGTCCAAAGAATCGCACTTTTAAATCCTCAGAAAGTCTCACAGCTCCTTCATCTTTTTCTACGATACGAATATCTAAAGGTGGAAGATGTGGATATTCTTCTTGGCGTTTATTAATTAAAATTGCACCAAATTCACGAGTATAAATAGGCGGATTTCCAATTTTCTCCATAACAAAAGGAATGGCTCCAATGTGGTCCAAGTGACCATGAGTAATCACCATTGCTTTAATCATGTGTTTTCGTTCTTCTAGATATCCTGTGTCTGGGATAGTTGTTTGAATACCAGGGCCACTGTCTCCCATTTGTATTCCGGCATCAATAATAACAATCTGATCGCGATATTCGATCATCGTCATGTTTTTTGTAATTTCTTCTACTCCACCCAATGGGATGATACGAATATCGCCTGGTGCAAGCGGTGGAATAACATCTGGTTTTTTCTCGTACCGAGATTCATTTTGCTGATTACTTGGTCCAAAATTACGCGGTCCACGATCATTAAATCGAGACCGTCGGTCATTATTGCGGAAATTACCTCTTGGCGCAGGGCCAGGTCCAGATGATGGGTTTGTTTTTTGAATAGTCGTCGAATGAGCCAACATTTCAAGTGACTGATCCAAAGTCCGTTTTGGCGGATAATTATTACCTCGAGGAGAAGATGTGTGCCCACCATGTCGCGGTTGATAACCTGCGTTTGGTCGGGTCGATGTTTCACTTGGAGTATTAGATTGTGTTTGAGTGTTCATAAATTATAATATGTTTAATTGTTGTGAGAAATTATTTATTTATTTGTTAAATAATTTCCAAACCGTATCAGTTTGCAGATACCATTGATGGATAGTTGCAAATCGATCGTGTTTACTAATAAGGTTGGCAAGGTGTATTCCGTATACCGGACGGCGTAATGCATAAATGAAATCTGGTCGATAGAGCCAAATAACAGGCGCTCCAGAAAGTTCATTCTTTATAGTGGTAAGAGTCTGTATTCGAGTAGTTTCATCAGTAGTTCCAAATAACTTTTCAATCATCGAATCAAGGTTCTTATTTGAATATCCAGTGATATTTAACCCACCTGAATCTTTTTGACTACTATGCCAAAACGCATACAGATCAGCATCATTTCGAATGAATTGTCCAAATAATAATGCATCAAATGAACGCTTCTTGATAACAGAATTTTCAAGATCGTTTAATTGAAATACTTGTAGTTCAGTTTCGATACCGACTTCTCTTAATTGTTTTTGAATAATCTGTGCTGTGTATTTTAGCTCTGCTGTATCAGCGGTGCTTATATTAAAACTCAGTACTTTTCCAGATTTAGAACGAATTCCTGTTTCAGGATTCAATTTCCAACCCGCAGTATCTAGTCGTTTTACTGATTCCGCCAGATTGATTGAATTCTTTGCTGAATGCTCTGAAACTTCAGATAATGGGTGACTGATAGGTGTAGCGTAACCTTGGAAAACACTTTTTATGATTTCATCTACATTAATAGTATCGTTAATTATATCTCGGAGTACTGTGTCTTTAAATAGTTCATTCTTCTCGGTATTTAAAAATAATCCAAACATTCGAGGTAATTCATCTGTGATCCGATAATTAGTATTTTTTTTACTCATCTCGTATGGTCGGATATTTGCGAGCATATCAAAGTCTCCAGATTCATAACCATTCAATAGTTCTTGCTCATTCGGATACAGTACAATACTTATATGATTAATAAGGGCTTTACCTAATGCGAATCGTGTAAAAACACTCATATTATATTCGTTTGCTAAACCGTTTTTATCTCTTGAAACATTGTTGACCTTATACGGACCTGTTCCAATTGGAAATGTGTTGTATTTACTTGCAAGAAATTCATCAACAGTAAGGGTTCCCCAGATATGTGCGGGTAAAATACCAACAGTAGCTGCATCTAGGAATCCAGAAAAAGGTCGCTGCAAAGTAATTTTCACAGTCTGTGCATCAACTGCCTCGGCTGTAATTCCAAGCCAACTTTCTGTAAGTGGACTTTGAAACTGATTATCCTGAATTGTTTTAATAGTAAAAACTACATCGTTTGCAGTTACTGGTTTTCGGTCGTGAAATACTAGATCTTTTTTCAAGATAAAAGTATATATTTTCCCATCATCTGAAACAGTGTATGACTCAGCAAGGTCTGGGATAATCATTGATCCAGTATCATCTGAATTGGGTACTCGTCGTACTAATCCTGAATAAACTATCTTTGTTAAATCTTGATCTACATCAGAAACAGCAAGTACAGGATTAATAAACCGAGGTGTTCCCAGTGTTCCTTCGCGGAGGGTTCCACCAACAGCAGGAACTTCGACTGAAAAGCGATTACTGATCTCGTTTATAATTCCGATAAATCCACATATCACAATAAACGAAAGCAATGCAAAAATCTTTTTCTCTTTCGAGGAAAGTGCAGCAATTCGATTACCGATTGAATTTTTTATTTTTTGAAAGAGTGGCGTATTGGTTTTCACACACAATGAATCCATTTGTAATATTTCAAAAAATCTTCAAAAGAAGTTTGAAAGATAATTACAATGTCCTTTATATAAAGGACAAGGATTTAATTAATGATTAAAAGACATTAGTCAAAATATGACTATGCATTACGACAAGAGAATACTGATAACTGCAGATGCTGCGAAAAGAACCGCAATTATAATTGTTGCGAAAAAGAGTATTTTTTCTCCACCTCGTCGTGCGAAATGGGTGATATTTGATGCAGTTCCACCAAGGGCTCCTTCGATACCATCACCTGATCGTTGAAAAACAATGACCAAAATTAATAGTGCTGCAAGGATAATTTGGATGTAGGGCAAGAAATGAGCTATCGTATTCATACTTGGAATACTATCATAAATTGATGTGTTTTGCAATTATATAGTTTAAATTAATAAATAATATAAAGACATCATAATCTTGTTTTCTTGTCATAAAAATTAGAATAATGATATACTATATGTATATGGAAAACTTTAAATTTTATATTGTTACATTATTATTAATTGTCGGTGCAGGATTTCTTGGATATGGAGCAATCAGTTCATTGCGTGACCCGGTGTATTATGTGAATAATGAAAAACTAACTACAGTTGGCGATATGAAATCAGAAAATCCTGATGAAGCTCCTGTTGCCGACACTGCTGTATCAACTGAGACTGCTCCTGTTGTAGCGACTCCAGAACCTGCGGCTCCTGCTGTGGTAGAAACTCCAAAACCGGAAACTCCTGCTGCAACAACTAAAAATGCAGATTTGATTGCACGATTGAACAAGATTTCTGGAACACTAAAAAATGGATCAAAAGGGGATGGTGTAAAAGCTGTTCAAGAAGCTTTGAACATTGTTGCAAAAGCTGGTCTTCCAACCAATGGGACATTTGGTAATCAGACCGAAGCTGCTGTAAAGAAATTCCAAACATCAGTTAAAATTAGTCCTGCAACTGGACAAGTTGCCAGTAAAACAATTGCGGCGTTGGTAGCAAAATTGAAGTAATATAAAAACCCTTTTAATTAGGGTTTTTATATTACTTGACATTATATCTATATATGATATAATGTATTTGTAAATTCATTCTTAAATTAAATATCTTATCTATGAGCTTTTTAAAGATTGCACAAAAAAATGTTACTATTAAAACAATGGGTAACATCATGGATTTTTTCACTTCTATGACCGGAAATGCTAATAATCCTAAATACTTTGATGTTGAAACCAAAGACAACAAGAAGTTTAAATTATCTATTATTTCAGCTGGAAAAGAAGACGGCAGTGGAAGCAAGTTTATGTTCAAAGCAATTGGCTATGCTGGACATCCTACAAAAGATGACGCATGGGTTCCTGTTGCCGGAGAAATTGAAGGTTTTGCAAATTTTTAACAAAACTGTATCTATTTTAATAAAAAGTATCCGATTTCTGGATGCTTTTTTGTTTAGGAAAATTGACTTAGAAATATAGGTTGTTATTAGTCTGTAAAAGACTTGCATTCTTTTTTGTTATGTGTATAATGGCTCCTTGTCGGTAGTTGTCAGATTTGCCCAGTGCAGATCAGACGAAATCGACATTCCTTGTCAATTACATATATACCAAATATACATCAATAATGTTAGTTTTAGTTTTGAAACAACACAATGAAATTTTTTGATTCTGTTGTTTCGTTTTTAGTTAGTTAGATAGTTTTCGAGAAAAAATATTTATATTATTTCTCGTCAATTTCTTAGTAGAGTTTGATCCTAGCTCAGGATGAACGCTGGCGGCGTGGATAAGGCATGCAAGTCGAACGAATCGGCCCTTGGAAGTATTGAAAGAGACTTGAGTAGTAATACGATGGTCAATTGATATATGGAAAAGGTTTTCCGATTAGTGGCAAACGGGGTAGTAACACGTGGGAACGTACCCAGAAGTCGTGAATAATACATCGAAAGGTGTACTAATACACGATAGTCCCGAAAGGGTAAAGATTTATCGCTTCTGGAACGGCCTGCGGGGTATCAGCTTGTTGGTAGTGTAAAGGACTACCAAGGCTATGACGCCTAGGGGAGGTGAGAGCCTGACCCCCACCATTGGAACTGCGACACGGTCCAAACACCTACGGGTGGCTGCAGTCGAGAATCTTCCGCAATGCACGAAAGTGTGACGGAGCGACGCCGCGTGATGGATGAAGCCCCTTGGGGTGTAAACATCTTTTATGAATGAAGAAATTTTTGACACTAGTTCATGAATAAGAGGCTCCTAACTCTGTGCCAGCAGGAGCGGTAATACAGAGGCCTCAAGCGTTATCCGGAATTATTGGGCGTAAAGGGTGCGTAGGTGGTTATGTTAGTCGAATTTCAAAGACCCGGGCTCAACCTGGGGAAGGGATTCGAAACGGCATGACTAGAATTAGTGAGAGGTGTGCAGAACTCATGGAGTAGGGGTGAAATCCGTTGATCTCATGGGGAATACCAAATGCGAAGGCAGCACACTGGCGCTATATTGACACTGAGGCACGAAAGCGTGGGTAGCGAATGGGATTAGATACCCCAGTAGTCCACGCCCTAAACGATGTTCATTAGCTATTCGGAGTATCGACCCTCTGAGTGGCGTAGCTAACGCGTTAAATGAACCGCCTGGGAAGTACGATCGCAAGATTAAAACTCAAAGGAATAGACGGGGACTCGCACAAGTGGTGGATTATGTGGTTTAATTCGATGATAAACGAAGAACCTTACCAAGGTTAGAAATCTAGACGAAGATAGGAAGAAACTCTTATCGTCTTCGGACGGCTAGACAGGTGATGCATGGTTGTCGTCAGTTCGTGGTTTGAATTGTTCCCTTAAGTGGGGTAACGAACGAAACCCTCGTCGTGTGTTTTATATGTCACACGAGACTGCCCCCTCTGTGTTTGTGAAATGCTTGCATTTTATGAACACAATGAAGAATTTGATTTTAAAATTTATTTTTCTTTCAAATTCTTCATTGTGTTCAGAAGCTGCTCATTTCGTAAATAGAGAGGGGGGAGGAAGGAGAGGATGACGCCAAATCAGCATGTCCCTTGATACCTTGGGCTACACACGTAATACAATGGCCGTTACAATTAGTTGCAATGCAGCGATGCGGAGCTAATCTATAAAAGCGGCCCCAGTTCGGATTGAAGTCTGCAACTCGACTTCATGAAGTTGGAATCACTAGTAATCGCAGGTCAGCTATACTGCGGTGAATACGTTCTCGAGTCTTGTACTCACCGCCCGTCAAGTCAAGGAAGCTGGTAGCACCCGAAGTCTGCGCATTGCGTGGCCGAAGGTGAGATCGGTAACAGGGACTAAGTCGTAACAAGGCACGGGTAGCGGAAGCTGCTCGTGGATTAATTCAATTGAAAACCGATACAGTTATTGTATTTGATTGTCGATTATTTATACTTATCCTAGAGATATTGATAAATAGAGTGATTGTTCTCAGAACTCTAATCGGAACACGGCGCCCACTACCGTTATGAGAGGGCCAAAACCTGATAGTGTGACTATGTACATGCACATTATAGGTATCTGCTAATTAAAGACGAAACAACAGAGTTTGAAACTATTTGGAATATATATGTAATTGGAAAGCAAAGAAGCCTTTGAAAAGAGGGCTTTTTTGTTGGGTTTATTATTTGACATTTTATAAAAATATGCTAATATATAAAGGTAGATAAAATTCTTAAATTTAAAATAACAAAGATGAAGAAAGTAATTAATATTCTTATCATTGAAAACGACGATAGAATCGCGGAAGTGCTTAAAGAGTTTTGCCTTAAGGCATACAGTGCCGGAAGCCTCACTGTAAATGTAACCATAAGCAGTCATGTCTCTACTTCGAAAAGGCTATTGAAGAATAATACTTATGAAGCAATAATGTGGAATATCTATTTGAATGACGGCGCAAGCTATTCATTATTCGAGGCCTTTAAAATTAAAAAACCAGTCATTCTTCTTTTCAGAGAAGAAGGGAACTTGGAAACATTGTTAGATTATGGATTAACGTCTTCAGAGGTGCCGATACTTCTTTTAAAGAAAGGGCATAAGGAAACTGAAGACGGGAAGACAATGGTGAAAATTCTGATAGATCGGGCATGTGAACAGATGGCTTCCAAGTAAGTTTAAAAATTATTGCACGCAACGCAAGGCAGTCTTATTCATATATGGCTGTCTTTTTATTTCCGGATTTTTCTATGGTATACTTTCTGCATGATTCTACATCCACATAAAATTATCCCATTACTTGATATACAGCACGGACAGACTGTTCTTGATATGGGTTCAAGCATTGGCTTTTGGGTAAAACCATTGTCACAAATTGTTGGTGGATCTGGAAAGATTATCGCAGTAGATAATCATGCAGAGATTATTCAGCGTCTTAATCATGATGCGCAGGAACTTGGATTAACAAATGTTCATGCAATTACAGGCGATATTCATGATATGAGCAAACTCTCGGTTCGTTCTGGGTCATGTGATCGAATATTAATAGTTCGCATGATGTCAGTAATGGAGCCTAAAACTACTGAAATTCTTGAAAAACTTTCAGGACTTTTGAATGATAAAGGTCAAATAATAGTAATTGACGGTATTCACTATAGAGATGAATTAATTTCATTTTTAAGCGAGCAAAACAGTCTTATTTTTTGGGAGATAGATGAGGTAGAGCAACGAACAGAAGGTCATTTTTTCGGAATGGTCATTGAAAATATTAAAGAATAGTTATTTTTAAAACTTTTATAGTATAATCAAAATATGCAAAAAAAATCAGACACCGTGCAAATAATCGTATTAGTCGTTTTTGGTATCGGCATTATTTTAGGCGTGTTGTTTTTCTCTGGAAAAATAACATTACCATGGGATAAAAAAGCTGAAACAGGACTTTCGGGGGTTGTAAATGTGTGGGGCTTAATTCCATACGGAAATGTAAAAGGTCTATTTGATGAAATTGAGCTTAAAAATAAAGATCTAACACTTATTTACACCGAGAAAAAGGCAGAAACAATGCAAACAGAATTAGTGAATGCATTATCATCTGGAAAAGGTCCGGATGTATTTATGATGGCTCCTGGCGAAGTTGCTCAGAATATTGATCGATTATTTATTGTTCCATATTCTGTCTACCCAGAGCCAACCTATCGTAGTACTTTCGTAGATGCAGGAAATGATTTCTTAACAAAACAAGGAATCCTTGCTTTTCCAATGTTTATTAACCCTATGGTTATGTATTATAACTTTGACATGCTAAATTCAGCGTACATTGTTAATCCTCCAACAACATGGAACGAACTTGCTGAAATGATCCCATTACTTACAATAAAGGATGATGCCGGGAAAATAAATCAATCTGCCGTTTCTCTTGGAACTGCGAGTAATATGACATATGTAAAGGATTTAATTATATTAAAAACACTTCAGTCCGGAAATCCTATTATTCAAGCAACAGACAATAGTTTATGGCAAGCAGTTCTAGGAGAAGATAGTCTTGGTAGTTCTCTTGACTGGTTTACCTCATTTAGCTCTTCTTCAAGTCCAAACTATACTTGGAATGCATCGCTTCCAAAAGATAGAGACTTCTTTAATGCAGGAAAGCTTGGTATATTTTTTGGATATCCAGAAGATTATGAAGTTATACGAGAAAAGAACCCAAATCTTAATTTTAGAATGACAGCAATACCGCAAATCAGCGCTACTAGTAAAAAGGTAAATTACGGTCAACTATATAGTTTTGGGATCAGTAAAATAACAAAGAATTTGGCAGGATCCGTTGGTGTAATTAATTTACTAACCAGTAAAGAGAATATGACCAAGCTCCTTACAGATCTTCCTTATGCGCCAACACGACGCGATATTTTAGCTGATAAGCCTCGCGATAATTCAAATAAGGTGTTAATGTATAATTCAGCAATTATTAGTAAATCATTTCTTGATCCTGACGCAAAAGAAACAAATCGGTTGATTATTAATGCAGTGAATCAGATTAATGCAGGAACGAAAAGTGCGGGCAGTGCGTTTCAGTCTGTCGCTAGTGGTTTTAGAGATCTGGCTTCAAAACTAGTATTACCAGAGATTCCATTACAATAAAAAAATACCATCATTTGATGGTATTTTTTTATAGCTTTATGATATAATATTTAGTATGAAGTCAAAATATATATTATTTACTATTGGATTTATCTTTTGCATATTTGGACACGCTTTTATAGCTTCAGCTGTTGATGTTCCAGCCGGTACTGCTTCGGTTGGTGATGTTACTAATCAGCCTTTATTAGCTAATAATCCTTCTGTTGTAGATGTAACACTTACTCGTGCGGTTATTAAAGATACTACTGCATCATTTATTTTTTCTGTAAAAGCAAAGAAGGCAGTAACATATACATTACTCATGGGTTATGGGACTGATCCTAGCGATATTCCACTTGTAAATGGACATGTTAATCAAAGAAATATGACCGTGATCGATTCTGATAATTTGCCTGTTGTAGGTCAGACTCAAACTGTGCAATTTCCACCATCTTTTTCCGGATTAACACCAGGAACAAATTATTTTTTCCAAATAAAAGATACAGTTAATAATGCTGTCTATCAAAAAGTTTACTTCACAACAACTGGTGCAGGTCCTGATAATCCATTGATAGTTGCACAAAAAGCAGACAAAGGATCTTTAACTGTTACTACAACAGTCCCAGTTTCTACTGCTGCAGGTAGTAATGTAAATGGTGTATATAATGTAAAATTCAGTGGTGTAATTAAATCAGTAAAAGACATGAATGCCGGACTTGATTTTTATATTGGAGATAGTGTAGATAGTTTATTACGCGCGGGAACAATACTTCCTATAAAAACACTACGGTCTGGTAGTCAAGAATCATATACCTATACACAGACTGGATTAGCTGCTGGGACAACATATTATTACAGGATTCGAGAAGTAACTGGCGATTTTTGGGCAACAGAAGCACTTCCATTTATTACAGGAGGCGCTGTATCTACTCCGGTAACATTAACTCCATATGATCCAAATGCAGTAGGTGCAGGTGCTTTAATCCCTAACTACATTTTCCCGACTAATATCGGTGAACCAACAGGTGAAATTGCAGCTCCTATTATAGATGATCAAAAGCCTTTAGTACCATGTGGAAAGCGGTCTGATATTGGAACAAAAGATGAACGATGTACTTTTAGGCATATAATAATATTAGCAGGGAATGTAATTAGATTCCTTTTAATACTATTGATTCCAATAACGGTATTAATGTGTGTTTCAACTGGTGTTCAAATGATTCTACATCGAAAAGTTCCTGAAGATTTAGTTAAATACAAGGGTAGATTATTAGAAGTTGGTGGAGGATTAGTACTTATGTTACTGGCTTGGACTATTGTAGCAACAATACTAAAGAGTCTTCTTGGAGACGAGGCGTCTAAGTATTTATTATTAAAAATACTCTAATATTAATCATATGAAAACATTATTTAAAAATAATACCTGGCACCCATTTCATATCTCTGGAGGTCTTTTGATTGCAACTTTTTTAGCGGCTGCTGTCTTTTCAAATATACCCTTAACATCATTGAGGTCAGATAAAACAGCTGAAGCGTTTATTATTGATGGTACAGAATATGACGAATCGGTGTTTCCGAATGTTGCGCGATTGACTTCCAATAGTGGCGGATGCTCAGGAACCCTTATTGGCTCCAAACATATCCTTACGGCCGCACATTGTTTCTTTGATCAAGCAGGAGCTCGAGACGTACTTAAAGATGGTGTGTCTGTGCGTTTGAATGGAAAAACATACCAATCTGCAAAAGTATACATTAATCCCAAATACACCGCTGATTCTGAACATTGCGCGGAAGGAGATATTGACGCTGCAATTATCGAACTTGCGACCAGTGTTCCTACAAGTGTAGCGACTCCCGCATCGCTCCTTACAACTAAAATTCCGACAGGTTCGGGAATAATCATCGCGGGCTACGGATTAACAGGAGCTGGTACTAATGGTGTTAGTATGGAAGGGTATCAGCTTCCGTCAATCGGAAAAATTTATGCAGGTTCGACATCGGTCGAGGGGTTTGGAACAGGTCCTGACGAGCAGAATTCAAAAAGCGATTACATTTACTGGACATTTGATGCAGGCGAGGCAACTACTGCGCCGGGCGATTCCGGAGGTCCTTCATTTCTTAACAAGAAGTTAGCATCCATGCATTCGTGCAGTGGAGGAAACGAGCTTGGCGGCCATGGCATCGATACCAGGATTGATATAATGATACCTTGGATAAATGATGTTCTTACGGGGAAAATAGCAGCTACGCCTGATCCGGCAGAAAAAGAGATAGCATTTCCTCTTGTTTATGGATATGATAATGCCTTGAAATTCAAATTTGCAAATTCGGTCACTATAGGAAATGCTCACAAGTTTTATATAGATGCAGTCGAATATAATTCCTGGCCAAAACAGGACGGAAGATATGACTTACAAGGATTTACGGGACTCTTCGCTGATAATGGCGCGATGGATTATTATAATGGAAGTATAAAGAATACAAAAACAATAACGACATTATACAAAAAGAGTGGAACGGACAACTATCTTGGAGAATTAAAAACCATAATGATCAAAGGGCCGTTCTCTGATGAGCAAACAGGAAAGAATCATAAGATTGCCCTGATTAAAGGATATATAGGGGCTTATGATAATTCAGATAATGCAACTGGGCCGGTAGATCCGGGACACTATACACTATCAATCTTTGTAAATAACAAAGTGGTAACATCCACTAGTATATGCTTGCCATCATTTACTTCGAAAACAGGTAAAAAGATAGGGGAGGTTGTCTGCTCGAATCAGTCTGGCACCATATCTAACAATGGAACCCAGTCATTTGATGAATTTTTGGGGAATGGTTCAAGTACTGCCGCAAGTCAGTCTGGACAGTCAGGAAGCGCTTCATACTCTTTAACAATCAGCGACCCTATTTTTATTAAAGGCACTAATAATGATATTGCTCAATTCAATGTTCCTTTGCAGTACAAACTACTAAACGATCTTACTAATAAATCAAAAGTTACAGGGTCTATTCAAACAATAATATTTAAAAAGAACGAGTTGAAAAAAGTTGAAGCAACTGCTTCACTTGATAGTAAAAATATTACTTTCAATACTCAGTCGCTTTATAGTTATCAATGGTCTGATCTAGGACCAGGAAATGAATATGTAGTATATTTTTATGATAAGACAACAGGTTCTAAAAGTTCATATGTTAGTCTAAAGTATGGATCTGATAAACAGATGGTGGCGGAAAAAATTTCAACACTTCCATCATGGACTTCAAATGCGAAAGCAGAAGCTGTCGGGGGCATTACGAATACAGGAACAGGAAATAATAACTCGACATCACAAGCGCCTGAACCAACAATTTCAGTCGTTGATACTTACTATGGGGTAACAGTTACATTCAAGGCTGACCCAAAATACATTGTAGGAGTAAATGGAGATGATAAGATTCAGGTAAATGGAACAATTAAGTATGCTTCAGTAAAAGATCCAAAACCATCATTAAAAACATTGTCTGCAGGATCAAACATATCAGTAAGTCTCTTTGATAAGAATGGAAAGAATATTCCAGGAGTTGGTAAACCTCTCCCATCTGCATCTATTGTGTATGACAAGGAGATTCCTATTGGAATCGATTTATCTGCTCAAGCGTTGGCATTTGGAAACAAAATTACTACATCATTTAAGTCTTCAGACGGTCCATTTACAATAAAGATTACTGATGAAAAATTGGAAGCGCAGTCAAAAGTGTTCAATGTTGCAACAGCGGCTACTTCGTCAACGCAGTCATCGACAGCTGTAACATCAGAAGGAACACTTACTTTTAAAATTGATTCAGCAAAAATAGATGATAATACAAAAAAAGGAACAATATCAGGGCATATTCTGTATTCAAAACCAATTCCAGCAAACGCAGTAAAAACTGATAAAATCATTGCCGACTTATATGAAGGAACAACTCGGATTTCCAGAACAAAGCTTGTATTTAAGTTAGCTACTCATAGTGACATACAGTTTACTGGTGAATTTTCAGATATTGATGTTGATAAAGGTCCTCTTACATTTAAAATAGTAGAAAATGATTTAATTGCATCATCAAATGCATTTGATTTTGATCGCTCAGGTACTGCAATTGGATTCAATACTTCAGGAGCTTACGATGCAAAGATTGGTTCTTCGCGTGGAACGACTACTGAATTCAAAGACCCAACTATTACATCTGGCGACGCAACTTCTGCTACTGTAAATAGTATTGTTAGTTATACTAATACTACAAAAACTGGAAAAGTTCCTGACGCTACAGTTTTTCTAAAATTGTTTAATGTTGATGCTAACGGAAAACTAACACCAAATGGTAATCCAATTACTGTTCCTGTTAGTGCTGAGTATGGAAAAAATACAACTGTTACTGCAAAAATTAGCGGATTAAATGCGGCGCAAAAATTCGCTGTTCAATTTGTAGATACAGCTTATGGAGATGCAGCTAGTAGTGCAAAAATAATTGAAGCCAAAGATGGAAAATTTATTGAAGCAGCTGTTCAGCCAGCCAATGCAGCAAACCAAGGGGCTCCTGCAAATAATACTTCAGATTCTACTAAACTAGAAAGTCCATTACGAGATGGTTTGGATACTATTCCGAAAATTGTCACTGTTCTCGTAGATGATATTGTTATTCCTATTGCGGTTCCATTACTTGCCCTTGCAATTTTATGGACAGGATTTCTATTCATCCAAGCTCGCGGTAAGCCAGAAAAAATTAAAGAAGCTAAAACAGCGCTTCAATGGACACTTATTGGTGGGGCGATTATATTGGGTGCATATGTTATTGCAGCAGCATTACAAGCTACTGTTGCAGATATTGTTAAGAAGTAATTATTATGAAACACTATTTTTCAAAAAAGAATCACATACAATACGGACTGCTAACTATGTTTATTTTCGTTATGATTCCTGGTATTGCGCTTGCTGCGCCCCAGTCAATTATAAACTTAGTAACTTTAGTTGAAACAATCATTCAAGCGCTTTTCCCAATTGCAGTATCAATTGCCGTGCTTACATTTGGTTATAATATTGCAAAATATTTAACATCAAAGAATTTAGCAGATCAAAATGTATATAAAGCTGGAATTTTAAACTCTATTCTCGCTTTATTTGTAATATTTGTATTTTTAGGTGTAATCACTGTTCTTGCAAATTCGCTAGGTATTGGTAGTCTTGGAGGAAATATAGGAGTTTCTGATCCTTCGGGAGTAGCGGCTGGTAGTGGAGGGGTTTCAACATTTAGAAACATTGCGCTAAGTGTTGCAGGTTTTATTTCGAAACGCGTAATTCCAATTATGGTTGCCTGCGCTATGTTATTTTTCATTGGAAATATTATTATTTCAATGTCGAAATCTGATGTGGAGGCTGAACGAACGAAATTAAACCAATATATGAAGTGGGGAATAGTTGCCCTTTTCTTACTATTAACACTATTTAGCGTTGTAAGTTTGTTTACAGGATCACTGTTCGGAACAGGTGCAGTTATTCCTCAGTTTCAGACAAGTGATACTCAATAAGTAATAAAAAAGACCATATAATATGGCCTTTTTTATTATATAAAAATGTGGTAAAATAGGTGATTATGAAGAAAAAAGCAGGAAAAAATGTTGATGAAGCTATTATTATCAAGGGCGCACGAACACACAATTTGAAAAATATTGATGTGGAAATTCCGCGTGGAACCATGACTGCAATCACTGGACTTTCTGGTTCTGGAAAATCATCACTTGCTTTTGATACAATTTTTGCGGAAGGTCAACGGCGATATGTTGAATCATTATCCGCATATGCACGACAATTTTTAAAGCAAATGGCAAAACCCGATGTTGATGAAATCAGTGGACTTTCTCCTGCAATTTCGATTGATCAAAAATCTCGATCAAATAACCCGCGATCTACTGTTGCGACAATTACTGAAATTTATGATTATTTGCGTGTGTTGTATGCTCGTGTGGGAAAACCATATTGTGTTGAATGTGGGCGAAAAATTGAAAAACTTTCTACCGAGGAAATTTTAAACTTTATCCACGACAAGATTTCTAAATTCCAAGCTAGCAGTAAAGGTAAAAAAGCTATTATGGGTGTTGAATGGAATAATACACAAGTGCAAATTCTAGCACCTGTTGTTCGTGGACGAAAAGGCGAATACTATCAAATGTTATACGATATGTTAGGAAAAGGGTATTTGCGTGCACGAATTGATGGAACAATGAAAAACTTACGAGAAAAAGTTGCGCTTGATAAAAACTCAAAGCATGATATTGATTTTCTTGTTGATGAAATTACATTACATGAGTTTACAGATAATCCTAAAGAAACTACAGAACGACTAGCAGAAGCGGTAGAATTGGGATTATTAGAAGCTGAAAACATGGTACGAATTGTATTTTCAGTTCCTGGTGAGAATCTAGAAACAATGACCGAAGAGGCGAAAGCAGATCGAGAATTTTTAATGTCGGCGACATTATCATGTCCCCATGACGGATTTTCGTATCCAGAAGTTGAGCCTCGTCTATTTTCGTTCAATAGTCCCTATGGTGCATGTCCAGAATGTAACGGACTTGGAACATATCATTTATTCGGAAATGAAAATGATGATGTATGTAAGGTGTGTAATGGTGCGCGTTTACGACCGGAAGCACTACATGTATTTTTGCATGGCAATACTGAATCAGATCGAGTAACTGAAAAGAATCGTAAAGATTTTATGAATATTGTAGATATAACCGACTTATCGATTGAGGCAGCAATTGATTTCTTTTCATCACTTCATTTAACTCCAAAAGATCGAGAAATTGCAAAGGTGGTAATAAAAGAAATCGAAGATCGATTATTATTTATGTATGATGTAGGTTTGCAGTATTTGGCGTTAAATCGTCGTGCCAATACATTGTCAGGTGGGGAAGCACAACGAATCCGCCTCGCATCACAGCTGGGATCGCAATTAGTAGGAGCGTTGTATGTATTAGATGAACCAACTATTGGACTTCATCAACGCGATAATGACCGATTAATTAATACATTGAAAAACCTACGAGATGTCGGAAACACGATCATTGTCGTAGAACACGATGAAGATACAATCTTTGCATCTGATTATATTGTGGATATTGGTCCAGGTGCGGGAGTTCATGGTGGAAATGTAATTGTTCAAGGATATTTGAAACCTCTCCTTGAAGGTAAAAATAAAGAACAGTCATTAACAATTGATTACTTACAAGGAATTGCAAAAGTTGAGATTCCAAAAGACCGCCGTGATAAGGATAAGGGATTTTTAAAAATCCATGGAGCACATATTCACAATATAAAAAACTTAAATGCGGAAATTCCACTAGGGCGTATGTCAGTAATTTCAGGCGTGTCTGGTTCTGGAAAATCATCATTTATGTATGAGGTTGTGTATAAAAATTTACAAGGATTATTAGAGCGACGATCACGAACTGCAAAGACATTTAACGCCGCTACATTCGAGAAAATCGGTGAATTATCCCGTGTTATCATGATTGACCAGTCTCCAATTGGTCGGACACCTCGTTCAAACCCAGCAACCTACACAGGTTCATGGACTTTTATTCGTGACCTGTTTGCTAATACGGCAGAGGCTCGCGTGCGTGGTTGGAAGTCATCACGATTTTCGTTCAATGTAAAAGGTGGACGATGCGAAGCATGCCAAGGGAACGGAGAAATCGCCGTTGAAATGCACTTCTTGCCAACAGTATATGTGACCTGTGATGTGTGTAACGGGAAACGATTTGATAAAGAAACATTGAAAGTATATTTCAAGCCGAGTAATGCAAAGAAAGGAAAAAACATTTATGAAATCCTGGAAATGACTATCGAGGAAGCATATGAATTTTTCTTTGATATTCCAGCTGTAGCTGATCGAATGCGATCATTACTTGATGTTGGACTTGGATATATAAAACTTGGACAATCTGCCGACACATTATCTGGTGGAGAATCTCAACGAGTAAAAGTAAGTTCTGAATTATATCGACCAATGACTCAAAAGACAATTTATTTATTGGATGAACCAACCGTGGGACTCCATTTTGAGGATGTAAAACGGTTGATTGAAGTATTGAATAAATTAGTTGAACGAGGAAACACAGTAGTGCTGATCGAACATAACCTGGATGTTATTAAGTGTGCTGACTACATTTTGGACTTTGGTCCCGAAGGTGGAACAGGAGGAGGGCAAATTGTTGCAAAGGGAACTCCAGAAGAAGTGGCTAATAATCCAGCTAGTCACACAGGTAAGTATTTAAAAAAGATATTAAAAAGAAAATAAGAAAAGACTGTAAAGGACATGTATTTCACTGCATGTCCTTTACATTTGTCAAAATATGTTGATAAATAAAGGTCTAATAATCAACTCAAATATTTGACTTTTATTTTGCCCTGTGATACTATGATGTTAACAAAAGAATCAGGTATGATCGCTTTCTGTTGCACTTTTATTCGCAATTTCTAACTCTTTTTGAAAATATGGGAAAAGTATCGGTTAATTTCAAACCAAAACAGACAACTAAAAAACTCTTGAAACATTTACAAGACCGCGCACAGCAGGTCGTTATTAACCGATTCGGATTAGAAAACGATGGTGAACAAATGACACTTGAAGCGATTGGGCAACGATACAGTATTACTCGTGAACGAGTACGACAAATCGAAAACTTTGCATTGAATGCTATTAAAAAATCAGAAAGCTTTCATGAAGCAGAAGAAATTTTTGCAGAACTTAAAAAAGTTATTCATGATTTAGGTGGAATCGTTGCTGAATCAGATTTGCTACCAATGCTTGCAAATGACAAAGTAACTCAGAATCACATCGGATTATATTTGGTGTTGGGTGAAGATTTCAAAGAAGCAAAAGAAGATCATACCTATAAAAAACGATGGATCGTTGACGGACATGTTGCCGAACGAGTTCACAAAGCACTAATCGATATTCATGGTGGATTATCAGAACATGATTTGATTTCAGAAAATGAAATTATCGATCGTGTGTTATGTCACGATGGAATCTGTGAAATTACAGCTCATAAAGTTGATTCAGATATGGTAAAGCGATGGCTTTCAATTTCTAAAACACTTGCTGCAAATAAACTTGGAGAATTCGGACGAGCAAGTTCACCGAATGTAAAAACACGAGGTGTGAAAGATTATGCATATTTGGTTATGCGTCGCCATGGATCACCAATGCACTTTCGAGAAGTTGCTGCTGGGATCAACAAAACATTTGGAAAGAAAACTCACATTGCGACATGTCATAATGAATTAATTAAAGATGATCGATTCGTATTGGTAGGACGCGGAGTGTATGCATTAAAAGAATGGGGTTACAAAACTGGCGTTGTCCGAGATGTAATTGCTGATATTTTAAAAGCTGACGGACCAATGTCAAAAGAAGACATTATCGACAAGGTAATGAAAGAGCGATACCTAAAGAAAAACACTATTTTGGTCAATTTACAAAATCCAAAATACTTCAAGAAAAATAAAGATGGTCTGTATACGACTGTATAACAAGATATCACCCAGCGGGTGGTTTTTTGTTCAATTATTTTATGATACACTGGTTGTATGATTGAACTATTTATTCAAGGAATTGAACTACTGATACCTCTTGTTGTAAAAACAGCAATTATTTGGGTTCCTTTGATTTGTTTTTTTCTATTTCGGAGTTGGTGGAAACATACACAACGATTAGAATATTTGGAAAATTTAAAATGGACCATCCTTGAGATAAAGATACCTCGAAATGTCCACAAAACGCCAGAAGCAATGGAACTTATCCTTGCCAACGCATTTTGGCAAACAGGAGGGGTTGGTACATGGTTTGATCGGAACTGGAAAGGAAAAGTGATGGCGTATTCAACACTTGAAATTGTTTCCATTGAAGGAAATATTTATTTCTTTATTCGTACCGAATCACGATTTAAGAATTTAGTTGAAACACAAATTTATTCACAGTATCCAACAGCAGAAATACAAGAAGTAGAAGATTATACAAAGTATGTTCCAAAATTTGAACCGGGCGGTGCATGGGAATGTCGCGCATTTGAAATGAAACTAGATAAAGAAGACGCAATCCCAATTAAAACATATATTGATTTTGGAATGGATAGTAAATCGCTATCGCTCGAAGAAGAACAAAAAATCGATCCAATGACTCCATTAATTGAAATGATGAGTTCGTTGAAAGCGGGTGAACAATTATGGATGCAAATATTTGTTCGTGGTGCAGGGAAAAGTTTGAAATTAGGTGAAACAAAAAATGAGGCAACATTTTTCAAATATTTATTTGGTGAAAAAGAAGATTACTTACACATAGAAGACGGCAAGGGTGGATACCAAGATTGGCAAGCCCAAGGTCGCAAGTATGTAGACAAATTACTCGAGGAATATTCTTCGACATCAACCGGTGAGGGAGATAAGGCAAAAAAAGTAGGTGGATATAAGAACCTTCCTCCAGATAAAAAAGATTTAGTTGACCGTATCGAACGAAGTATTACTAAATTCGGTTTTGATATCGGAATTCGCGTTGTATATTATGCAAAAAAAGAAAGTTTCAATGGTATGCGTGTTCCCTCAGAAATAACTAGTGCATTACGGCAATTTTCAGCACCAAAAACTGCTGCATTTAATTCGCTTGCAATGACAGGGTTTACAAATGGATTTGATTTTCCATGGCAGGATTGGAATAATATGCGTGCATATAAAGCTCAGAAAAAGATGTTTGACCTATATGTAAAGCGTTCTTATTTTTACCCACCAGCAACATCTAAAGAAGACTTTTTATACTTCTTTAAAATTATAAAAGATGGCAAAACGCCTTTTACCTTTAATACAGAAGAATTAGCAACTATTTTCCACTTCCCAGGTCGTGTTTCAACAACAGGATCCTTCGAACGAATCCAGGCACAAAAAGCAGAACCACCAGCAAACTTACCTATCTAATATGGAGTTACCAGAAACGAATCCATTTCAATATGATTATGAGCCTGCAACCCCGAAATCATCTGGGTTGTTTCGGTATGTAGTAATAATAGGCGCGGTGGTTGCGATGATTATTTTATTAGCTTTTGCAAATAGTGTTCGACCGCCAAAAGGTTTCAAGAAAGATACATTAATCACTGTTTATTCAGGGATGACCACACAAGATCTGGCGACTGTTTTAAAATCAAATAATATTATTCGATCTGAAAAGATATTCAGACTGATTTTATCTATGCGATGGAATGCAAAACCGATTATGGTTGGCGACTATATTTTTGAAAAACCTCAGCCCTCGTTTTCAGTTGCATACCGCATTACACACGGGATTTATGGAAATAGTAGAATTAAAGTTACTTTTCCAGAAGGAATTAGTGTAAAAAATATGGCAGATATTTTACTTAAAAATATCCCAGAATTCCCAGTTGTAGATTTCCTTTCAACCGCACAATCAAAAGAAGGATATCTCTTTCCTGATACCTATTATTTTTTTAGAACAATGTCCGCAGATCAAATTATATCTGTGATTTCTGCGCAATTTGAAAAAGAGATGAAAGCATTTTCAGATGATATAGTTGACGGAAAAACTGTAAAAGAAATATATGGAAAGACTCGAACATTAAAAGATATTATAATCATGGCATCAATTTTAGAACGAGAAGCAAATGGGAAAGATGAAGCGAAAGTGATTTCTGGAATTTTATGGAAACGAATGCAAAAAAATATGCCCTTACAAGTGGATGCAACATTCCTGTATACTATCCAAAAGGGAAGTAGTGCACTGACGCAAACTGATTTGCGGACAGATGGTCCATATAATACATACACACGAACAGGACTACCAATTGGTCCGATTGGAAATCCGGGTACTGTTATGATCGAAGCCGCACTTCACCCCGTTGAATCACCTTATTGGTATTATTTACATGATAATAATGGGGGAATTCATTACGCAAAAACATACCAAGAGCATCTACAAAACAAGCGTAAATATCTGGATTAGTAAATGACAAAAAACACCTTTCATGATAAGGTGTTTTTATATGAAAGGTAAACGACTCGCATTTGTGGATTTGGAAACAACTGGAATTAATCCATTCACACATGAAATTATTGAAATAGGATGTTTGATTGCAAAACAAAATGATAATAATGAATGGGTCGTAGTTGATGAATTTGAATTTAAGGTAAAACCAGAACATATTGAAACAGCACAACAGGACGCATTGCGCATAAACCGATATGATGAATCTGCATGGATGTTTGCTCATACTCAGGAAGAGGCACTTAAAACCCTTTCTCAAAAATGTGAAGGATGCGTTATGGTGGGGCAGAATGTGAGTTTCGATTACGCATTCTTAGCTACAAAATTTGGTAAGTACAACATAAAAGATCCATTCTTTTATGCAAAACTTGATACTATTTCACTTGCGTACATGCGATTTCGTAAAGACGAAACCATGACAAGTTTTACCTTGCGTGAATTATGTGAACGATTGGGAATTAAAAACGAGAAAGCTCATAGTGCGTTAGCAGATATTCGTGCAACCTACGAAATCTTTAAACGATTAATGATTATCTAGAAAGACAAGCTTTTTAATAAAGGCTTTTTTTATTCTGAAATTCTGGTAATCTCTGGATATCTATGTGGTTTATAAAATATCTATTAAATATCGTTACAAAACCTGGCCTGGGAAAACGGGTTTTTGTTGGTGTTTCGGGAGGTGTTGATTCTTCTGTTTCTGCATTACTTTTAAAGTTATATGGCTACGATGTAACTGGTGTTTTTATGAGAACTTGGCAGCCGGAGTGGATAGAATGTACTTGGCGAGAAGAGCGTCGTGATGCAATGCGAGTGTGCGCGCACTTGGAAATTCCGTTCATTGAACTCGATTTAGAAAAGGAATATAAACAAGGAGTTGCTGATTATATGATTGCAGAATATAAGAAAGGGAGAACGCCAAATCCAGATGTTATGTGTAATCGTGAAGTTAAATTTGGTGGATTCTTGAAGTGGGCACTTGAAAATAAGGCAGATTATATTGCAACGGGCCATTACGCTCAAAAGAACTCAAACTCATTAGTAAAAGGAATTGATCCTGCAAAAGATCAGTCATATTTTTTATGGACTCTTACAACGGAGCAGTTACGACATGTATTATTTCCGATTGGTCACATAAAAAAGAATATCGTACGAAAATTAGCTTCTTGGTATAAATTACCAACAGCTGTTAAAAAAGATTCACAAGGAATCTGTTTTATTGGTGAAATTGATATGAAGGATTTTTTGAAACATTATATCGACGATCAACCTGGTAATGTAATAGATAAATCGGGAGCTGTTATTGGGCATCATGATGGGGTATTAATGTATACATTTGGTGAACGACACGGATTTACAATTACATCGAAAGGTACTGATGACGCACCTTATTATGTCGTTGGAAAAGATATTGAAAAAAATAATTTAATCGTTTCGTCATCACCAGAAAAGAAAACACCTTTACAAGAAATTACACTTATTGATTGTGTGTGGCGTGAGTTACTACAAGATAAAAAATATATGGTACACATCCGTTATCATGGTGAATCAAAGCCTTGCAAGGTTCATAGGGATGGAAATAATAAATACATTTTAACACTTGATATGTCTGATAATACTATTGCACCAGGTCAATCAATGGTACTATATGATGACTCAACATGTATTGGTGGTGGAATCGTTGCATAGATATTATGAGAAGAATTTTTGAAATACTAATAATACTGTTTGCATTAATTGGACTAGTTTTTACTGGTGTTTTTGTTGCAATGCAATTTGGTTTATTAAATGTTCGAGGAACAATTTCTGAACGAAACAATTCAATTTTAGGAGCTGGAAAAATAACAAGAGATAAAAATAAAGAGGCAAGTTTTGAAAGTCGTGCCGTTTTGTTATGCAAGATTCACACGCTTGCAAACTATGCTCCGCAAACAGCTCAGGCAATTAATCAGGTTTTAGAGCAGCAACAGAATTCGGAATTAGCAGTTCAAATGATATCAGTTGCTGGATTGCGTTTTTCTTCAACTCCATTCCCACGCGAAATCCAAAACTGTGCACGCGTAACAATTCCAGACACAACACCACTTGCGCAAACTGCTTATGTTTGGGCAGATTCTCCTGAATGGGCGGTTATGAAATCTGCGTTTATTCGTGATCAAGAATATATTAATAAAGCAGCAAAAGATGCTGGAATTTCACCGCGTATGTTATTGGGTGGAGTCATTGGTGAGCAATTTAGATTTTTTACCAATTCTCGTGATTCGTTTAAATCATATTTTGAACCATTAAAGATTCTTGCCTCACTTTCAAAGTTTTCATTCGGGATTGCAGGACTTAAGCCGGAAACCGTAAAACGAATCGATGAACAATTGCAAAATCCTTCCTCAGTGTTTTATCTTGGGAAAGAGATGGAAAATGTTGTGACCTATCCAATAGATAGTGATCATGACGCGATTCGATTTGAACGGATTACAGATACCAAAAACACTTATTATTCATATTTATATACAGGATTATTTATGCGCATGGTGATTGCTCAATGGGAACGCGCGGGACATGATATTTCTAATCGTCCTGAAGTACTATCAACACTTTATAATCTTGGCTTCAATCGATCGATTCCAAAAGAAAATCCAAGCGCAGGTGGTGCACCAATTACAATTAATGGGCAAGAATTTTCTTTTGGTCAACTTGGTTATGAATTCTATTACTCTGGTGAATTACTAAATGAATTTCCTTATTAAGAATTTGTCTTGTCACAAGGTTTTTAATTTACTATAATAACACTATGAATAATTATTTCTTTGATTCGCAGTTTTTGTTATTTGTTACAAAAATGTGTCTTGCAATGGTGCTTGGATTATTGCTTGGGTTAGAGCGAGTCTACGCACATAAAACTGCTGGTATGCGTACTTACGCACTGGCATCAGTAGCAACTTGTTTCTTTGTAATTATTTCGCTCCATATCGGAGTTTCTATTACAATGCCAGGAGACAGTTTTAGTCCAGCACAAATCGCAGCAGCAGTTATCACGGGAATTGGATTTCTTGGAGCAGGATTAATTTTCTTTAAAGATGATCATGTTCAGAATCTAACAACAGCAGCAGGGTTATGGGTATGTGCAGGAATTGGAATGGCAGTTGGGTTTGGAATGTTCAAAGAAGCAATATTTGCTGCAATTCTTACATTTTTTGTATTAGGAGTTTTAACATATTTTGAAAGATATATTAGATTAAGATTTTTCCCAGATCCAGTATTTGAACAAGGCAAGGCTAAGGTTGTAAAGGCCAAGAAGAAAGAATTATTAAAATAACTAATTAATATTATTATGTCTACAGTTTTAATTGCATTAATAGCAGCAGTAATTTCACAATGTATTGGATTTTTATGGCATGGACCATTGTTTGGAATGATTTGGGCACGAGCACAAGATATGGCTGCAATGCCAGAAGATGGAAAGATGACACCAAGCATGAAACGACATTTCATGTGGCAAATCGTTATCAATTTCACTGCGAATTTTGTTATGGCGTTTGTGTTGTTTTATTTCCTTTCAGGGATTGCATTGATTCCATTTGGATGGTTACTAATTTTAGTCGGAGTAGTGTTTATTGGTTTTATATTACCAGTTCAAACAATTGGAACTATTTGGAATGGTCGTTCACTTAAAAAACAATTAATTACCTGGTCAATTTCTACAGGATTTCAGATTATAAACTTGTTTGTTTGGGTAGTATTATTTGCTTGGTTAGGATAATAAGAGCTATACAAAAAGCACGAATTCGTGCTTTTTGTATAGCCAGAAAATATGGTATTCTGCAGTATATGAAAACACAATCACTATTTAAAAATGCTTCACAGTTCTTGGATTATTTAAATGAAAAATATAATAAGCTTCATACAACATACGAGAATCTTTTTTGGATTTCTTATATGGGTGACCACTCAGTTGATAAAAAATTAAATAGCGCACTTGCAGCACGCGATGAATTTCGTTCAAATCCAGAATTTCTTAAACAAACTAAATTATTTTTAGAGGACTCATCTATAAAGGATGTAAAGCGATTAAAAGCATGGAAACTATTTTTTGAACAGTATCAAATTCCTGAAAGTGTTCTTTCACTAAAAAAACAAATTGATGACTTAGAATCAAAAATTATGGAAAAAAGGACAACTCGAAAAGAAGGATATATTGATCCAAAAACCAAGAAGTTTGTAGCTGCATCTGAAAACGCAATGCGTATGATTTCTAGAACTCATTCTGATGAGAAATACAGAAAGGCTGCCTTTGAAGCAATGCAGAAATTACCACTTGATACAATTAATGAATATATTGAATTGGTAAATTTACGAAATATATTTGCAACCGAACTTGGTTTCGAAAATTTTTATGCGTACAAATTATGGAATGAGGAAGGAATGAACATGAAAGACCTATTTAATTTATTTGATACGATTTATGAAAAAACGAAATATGCATTTGCTGATATTCGTATATTAGAAAAAACAATGCCAGGTTTGCGACATCCTTGGAATTATGGCTACATGCTCAGTGGTGATTTTACGAAAGAAGAAGATCAGTATTATCAATTTGATCAAGCACTTGATCGATGGGGTAGATCATTTTCTGCGATTGGTATTGATTATCAAAAAGGTGAGTTACAATTAGATTTATTAGATCGTGCTGGAAAATATAATAATGGATTTTGCCATTACCCAAAGATAGTTTATAAAAAAGGTAATAAGCTTGTTAAAGGGGCATCAAATTTCACATGTAATGTTGTGTATGGTCAGCCTGGATCTGGTATGCAAGGAATGCATACTTTGTTCCACGAAGGTGGGCATGCTGCTGATCGATTAAACAGTACTGAATCTGAAATCTGTAT
>Ga0209582_1000232_pt1 | contig 47280 bp, 31 predicted proteins | sample KloWWTmetKNB5Kit_FD_187176 | JGI IMG/M metagenome (GOLD analysis project Ga0209582, IMG submission 187176) | Active sludge microbial communities from Klosterneuburg, Austria, studying microevolution and ecology of nitrifiers - Klosterneuburg... | ecosystem: Engineered > WWTP > Aerobic digester >...
AACAGCGGGGGTCGCTAGTAAAAAAATTCATCAACACACCCAGGTTCATGCAATTGCAAAGATAAGGGTTGAAAAAAACTATTTTAGCGATATACTAATTTTATAAAACCGCATTTTGTAATATTTATGGAAGAGTTATATGTCAACCCATTGAGCATCCAATACATATTTTTACATCCAATACTTTGCTGACTTCAACATTATACATTAGCAGCTAAACAATATTCAGCACCAAGCTCACCCACCACCCAGCTAACGCATTTCTAATCAGCTCTAGTATGATACTTAGCAAACAACAACATTAAGCTGACAATTGCTTATTTTGCAATCAAATAGATTAATAACTTAATGAACTTATCAGACCCGTTTAAAATATTATCACCTAATGAAAGGTGGGCACCGACCCAAGGCCAAATGGATGCTTTTCAAAATGCTTATGAAAAGTTGTTGCCACCTTTGGTTTATAAAATCCGAATTGCAGTTGCCAAGTGGCGAGACGAAGGCTATCAAGGTGCTTCTGAAACTTCAAAATCATTATTGAACTTTTGGTTTAATCAGGAGCATCTTATCGGGCAAACAAAATTTAGTTTTTTCTTTTCGCAACGTGAAGCTATTGAATCAATCATTTACTTGTATGAAATAGCAAAGGCTAGGGACAAATACGAGTTAGTGCGGTTCGACTCTTCGCAACGTGTCAGCACAGGTATGTTTGAAGAAACCTGGACTCGTTATGTAATAAAAATGGCGACTGGTGCTGGAAAAACAAAAGTAATGGGCTTGACCTTGGTTTGGTCTTACTTTCATAAACTTTACGAAGCAGGCAGCACACTTTCAAAAGACTTTTTAGTAATTGCTCCAAACATCATTGTATTAAACCGTTTACGCAAGGACTTTGACGGGCTAAAAATGTTTTTTGAAGAACCGTTTTTTCCTGATAACGGCTATGACGACAAAGACTGGAAAAACGATTTTCAATTAACACTTCACATTCAAGACGACTTAAAACCAATTACAGAACCTGGAAATATTTTCCTCACCAATATTCATCGTGTTTTCTTTAACGAAGAACCGGAACAAAATTTTGAAACAACATTTTTAGGTGTTAAACCGAAACCTGATGCTGACACCTCAAAAGGATTGGATTTAGGTAAAATTTTAAGAAGTGATAAAATCAAGGATTTGGTTATTTTAAATGATGAAGCCCATCACATCCACGACAGTTCGTTGGCTTGGTTTAAAAGCATTGAAGACATCAGCAACAAATTGAAATTGAAAAATGGTAACGGGATAAGCCTGCAAGCAGACTATTCCGCTACACCTAAACATAACGACGGTGCAATTTTCGTTCAGACCATTTGCGATTATCCTTTGGTTGAAGCTATCAAACAAAAAGTTGTAAAGTCGCCGGTATTACCTGACGAATCTTCAAGACAAAAAATTCAAGAGAAAGATTCTTCCGACTTTGTAGAACGCTACAGAGATTATATTCATTTAGGTTATTTGGAATGGGAACAGCAATATGAAGAACTCAAAAATCATAAAACGCCAATTCTTTTCATTATGACAATGAGCACTAAAGAAGCAGACCAGGCGGCTGCTTTTTTGGAAAGCAATTATCCTTCAATGAAAAATGCGGTGCTGACCATTCACACCAACAATTCGGGTGAAATAAAGGAAAGCGCATCAAGCAAAAAAGACAAAGAAGCATTAGAAGGATTGAGAAAAGCAGCAGACGAAATAGACAAAGACCATTCACCATACAAAGCAGTGGTTTCTGTTTTAATGCTTCGTGAAGGTTGGGATGTTAGAAATGTAACCACCATCGTCGGGCTTCGCCCATTTGGTGCTGATTCTAAAATTCTTCCCGAACAAACAATTGGCAGAGGACTTCGAAAAATGTTTTCGTTGGATATGCCCGAAAAATTGGTGGTGGTTGGCACACCACCTTTTTTAGAGTTTGTAGAAAGCCTGAAAACAGAAGGTGTAGAGTTTCAATACAGCCCAATGGGCAAAGGTTCTAAAGGGAAATCACCAGTAATTGTGGAAGTGGACAAAGAAAACCCAAACAAAGATTTAGATGCTTTGGATATTCCTATTCCGCAAATGAGCCCAAGAATTTACAGGGAATATAAAAACCTCGAATTAATTGATGTTAGCAAATTCAAAAACGAAAAAGTACTTAAGAAAAAATTTAATAGCGATGAATTGAAGGAAATAGTTTTCAATGACATTGACGGAGATTTTTCTCATAAAACTGTTTTCAAAGACACTACACCTGACTACCGAAATGTAATTGGCTTTTTCACTTCTGCCATTTTAAAAGTTAGCCGATTGGTTAGTGGCTTCAATATTTTATATCCAAAAGTGGAAAGCTTTATCAAATACCAACTCTTTACCCAAGAAGTGGAATTAAGCGACCCACAAACCATGAGAAACCTTTCGGAAATTCATACAAAAGAAATTCTGAAAACAACTTTCAAAAAAGCCATAGACGAATTGACTATTACCGACAAAGGAACAGCAGAAGTAAAAAACTTTATTTCGCTGAAACTAACAAAACCAAAGGTTGCAGAAAACCAATCGTTCCTTGTGCCAAAAAAATCTGTATTCAATAAAATAATTGGCGATAATCCTTTGGAATTGGAATTTTCATCTTTCTGCGAAAGCAGGTTCAACGATGTTGTTTCATTTGCTAAAAACACATTTGGGGACGGTGGCGTAAACTTTAGTATTGAATACCAAAAAGAAAATGGAAACATCGCTTCCTTCTTTCCAGATTTTTTTGTCAAAACTTCGCCAACTACCTTTTTTATCTTAGAAACCAAAGGCCGTGAAGATTTAGACGATATACGAAAAATTCAACGCCTTGCTACTTGGTGCAAAGACATAAATACGGCACAGAAGGAATACATCTACACACCCGTGTATATAAAGCAAGAGAAGTGGGAAGAAGTGAAGAATGATTTGAAAACATTTGGGGATGTTTGTAAAATATTTGAGGTGAAATAAGATTATTTATTTGACCTTATTTTACCGATTTTCATCCGCTATGGCATTATACCCCTTTCCTGAAAAGCAAATGTAGCCGCTGCTTCATTTCAAAAATCTCAGATGGCATATGGCAAAGTGCAACTATGGAAAATTATATTCGCAGAAAGAATGGTTTGTGCAACTATAAATATTTATATTCGCAGATGAAGCCGATTGTTTTATGAAAATATCAGCATTCCAATCCGGAAAATTTGTACAACGCAACAGGTACAAAAGCTTTGAGCCCGTATTTGTCAATACTTTATGGGAGCTGGACGACAGCCAGCTTATTATGCTGCTGAGCGAAGCAAATATAAAACTGGGGGAATTGAATGCGTTTTCGCAATTAATTCCGGATGTGGATTTTTTTATAAAAATGCATGTGCGCAAAGAAGCCACCAAAAGCAGCAGAATAGAAGGCACCCAAACCAACATTGACGAAGCCATTCAAAAAGTAGAAAACCTCCAGCCCGAAAAAAAAGATGATTGGCAGGAAGTGCAAAACTATGTGCAGGCGATGAATGAGGCTATCCTGAACTTGCAAACGCTGCCTATAAGCACTCGCCTGCTTACAAACACTCACAAAATATTATTACAAGCTGTAAGAGGAGAACACAAAATGCCCGGCGAGTATAGAAGAAGCCAAAACTGGATAGGTGGCAGCAGCATTGCTGATGCGGTGTTTATCCCTCCACATGCCGATGGGGTGAATGACTACATGTCTGATTTGGAAAAATTTCTAAACAATGAGAACCTTCCCGTACCTGCGCTCATAAAAATAGCCATAGCCCATTACCAGTTTGAAACCATACATCCTTTTCTTGATGGCAATGGCCGCATCGGGCGCCTGATGATTACACTCTTCCTTGTAAGCAACCGCCTGCTTGAAAAACCTACTCTTTATTTATCCGATTTTTTCGAAGCGCATAAATCTTTATACTACGACAATCTCACTAGGGTACGCACACATCAAAACATGCTGCAATGGCTCAAGTTTTTTTTGGAAGGCATAAAGGCTACAGCAGAAAACAGCATTGATACGTTTAAACATATCATTACCCTCAGAGACAACATCGCTCAGCAGCTAATGCAGTTGGGAAAAAGGCAGCCGCAGGCAAAAGAACTCCTCAACTTTTTATACACAAACCCCATTACAGATGCTGCCGAAACAGCACAAAAGCTGCAACTGCATAAATCTACAGCCCACAGGCTTATAAGCGATTTTGTACGCCTCGGCATACTCGAAGAAAAAACCGGCTACAAGCGAAACCGCATTTTTGCCTTTGAAGATTATATTAAACTATTCAGATAAAACACCATGAACGATGCCTATAAAAATAAAATAATAGAACTGATAAAAGCAGGCGAAAAACTTCCCAAAGAATTTATCTACAAACTTTTTGCAGACGAAGAAGATGTGTTTCTTTTTTGGAACGGACGCAAAGAAGATGTAACCAATATTGCTTTGCCCTTCCATAGCATTGAGCATATAGACGAACCGAGGGAGGAGGCCAAAAAAGCCGGTGATGCTTTTACGCTGTTTGAAACCGACCATAAAGGCCGGCAACTAAAGGGCTGGACCAACAAACTGGTTTGGGGCGATAACAAACTCATACTTTCTTCTTTGGCCAATGGCCCCATGAGAGACGAAATAGAAAAAGAAGGTGGGCTAAAACTCATTTACATAGACCCGCCCTTTGCCGTGGGTGCAGACTTTGGTTTTAATATAGAAATAGGCGGCGAAACCGCCGAAAAAAAGCAAAGCATTATTGAGGAAATTGCCTACCGTGATACCTGGGGAAAAGGAATTTCTTCATACTTAACCATGATGTACGAACGCCTGAAACTGATGCATAATTTATTGGCGGAGGATGGGAGCATTTATTTGCACGTTGATTACCGAGTTAGTTCTTATTTGAAATTATTGTTAGATGATATATTTGGAGTTGATAATTTCAAAAATAATATCGTTTGGTATTATAGAAGATGGACGGCAGCAAGTAATTCGTATCAAAAAATGCACGATGATATTTTGTTTTATGCCAAAAGTCCTGATTTTACCTTAAATCCCGTTTTTATTGAGTCAACCGAAGGCCAAAAAGCAAAGCACGAAAAAGGCTGGGATAGAAATTCCGTTTTCATAGAAGGAAGGAGACAGCCACAACTATTGGTATATGACCAAGAAAGAGTTGATAAGGCTGTTGAAGTGGGTAGAATAAACTTAAAAGATTATGCGAGAATAGTCAAAGTAAAAACGGGAGAAACAATTGCTCCTGATGTTTGGGAAATTAATTTTATTAATTCGCAAGCTTTAGAAAGATTAAATTACCCCACCCAAAAACCCGAATCCTTACTTGAACGCATCATCAAAGCCTCATCCAACGAAGGCGATTTAATTGCCGATTTCTTTTGTGGCAGTGGTACCACAGCAGCAGTGGCAGAAAAATTGGGACGTAAATGGATTACAACTGATTTAGGAAGATTTTCTGTTCACACAGCAAGAAAGCGTTTAATTGGTGTGCAAAGAGAAATGCAGGCAAGTGGAAAAGATTTCCGGGCTTTTGAATTGCTCAACCTGGGTAAGTATGAACGGCAGTTTTTTATGGACGACCTTACCAATGGAAAACGAAAAGCCAAAGAAGATTTGTATGTTGAATTAATATTGGAAGCTTACAAAGCAAAACGGATAGAGGGACACAACACATTACACGGTAGCAAAGCAGGTCGTTTTGTACATGTGGGTCCGCTGGATGTGCCGGTAACCCAAAGCCGCCTGGTGGATATTTTTGAAGAATGCCGTCAGAATCTTTACACACAAGTTGATGTGTTGGGTTTTGAATTTGAAATGGGTTTAACGCCGCAGTTTATCCAGGAGCTGAAAGAAAAAGGCGTTTCCATTACACTCAAATATATTCCCAAAGATGTGTTCGACAAACGGGCCGTTGAAAAAGGACAGGTGAAATTTTTTGATGTGGCGTATTTGAACACAAAAGAAAAAATCAAAGGCAAATCAATCACCATCGAACTCACCGATTTTGTAACCCACTACACACAAGACGATATTGAAGAACTGCAACAATCCATGCGAGCCGGAAGCAAGGTGGTAATTGAAGGCGGGCAAATCATAAAAGTAGAGAAAGACAAAAACGGCATCATCACCAAAACTATACTCACCAATAACTGGCACGACTGGATTGACTATTGGGCCATTGATTTTAACTACAAAGACAAACAAGAAATCATTAAAGTTAAAAACGACAAAGGCGAAACAGAAGAAAAATGGACTGGCAACTATTTGTTTGAAAACGAATGGCAAAGTTTCCGCACTAAGAAAAACCCAACACTTGAATTTACAAGCATAGCCCACGAATACAAGAAACCCGGTAAATACAAAGTGATGGTAAAAGTGGTGGACATATTAGGAATTGATACGAGTAAAATAATTGAGATAAAAATTTAGCCAACACATCAAGTAAGGTACATTTGCATGGCACACAAAACCGGCGTACATAAGCCAATCTCGATAACTATCGGGACAAAGGAGTCTGTCTTGTACCAATGCTTCCTGGACACACTCCGCCACAGTAAACACAGATATTCAATTCAAAGCACCATTACGAAGGGCGAACACATAACATTGGTATTGCCAAAATGCAGGCTGTTTTGAAAGTAAGCAGCATCTTCTGCTTCTTTTACTATAACGAGGTGGTTTTGTGCGGTTGTTGCACTTTCGGCAACAGCAGCTAAAATAAACTGGGAAACACTGCCATAAGTTCCGGCAAGATGTATCTGTTGCGGATGGGGCAATACAATACTTTCCGCTATTTGTAAACAGCGGGGGTCGCTAGTAAAAAAATTCATCAACACACCCAGGTTCATGCAATTGCAAAGATAAGGGTTGAAAAAAACTATTTTAGCGATATACTAATTTTATAAAACCGCATTTTGTAATATTTACGGAAGAGAAAACCGCTTTATGATATAATCTTTATTGAACCTGCTTTTTTATCATTGGTTTTCTTTACCATATAGTACAAACTCACTTTTCATTTATTATTATGGATAATTTTTGTTAACTTTGTATCCATTTTATAATGAAACAGTATTTATATAAGCCTGCAATAGTTACTGCAACTCAAAGTTGTTGCGGCTTGCTGTGTTCATTCATTAATAGTAGTAAAGCCTTCATCAGTTAAGCCCTCCGTTTAGTTTTATTTTTTGAAGCGGAGGGTTAATCGTTACAATTAAATTTTTTTTTAACCGTGGTATTGTTGCCTGGTACTTTAGTATTTATACTTAACTATCCATGCATAAATGTCCATAAATTTTTTATTATGAAACCAATAATAAGCAACACAGACTACAAAGTGCTAAAAACATTAATTGCCAACTGCCCGGCAGATTTTAAAACCATAGAAATAGGTAAATTAGTTACCGAACTGGAAAGGGCCGATAAAGTGGACGATAATGAACTGGCTTTGGATATCATCAAATTAAACTCCAGCTTTGTGGTAGAAGATACCGGGGCAAAAAAAGCCTGGTCGCTAAAACTCACATTGCCACAGGAGGCAGATGTAAGGCAACAAAAATTATCGGTATTTTCACCTTTAGGCGTAGCTTTATTAGGATTTAAAAAAGGAATGACCATACAATGGCAGTTGCCTGGTGGTTTAAAAAACCTAAAAATCCTTAATGTTATAAATGCTTAATAGACTTATATGAGACGCAATTTTGTTTTGCTTTCTACATTACTTATAGTAGTTACCCTGTTATTTGCTATTTATCTTTCACCCAACTGGTACGTGGTGCTGGGTATAATATTTTTGCTTACCCTATTGGGATATTACGATATGTTTCAAAAAAAACATTCGGTAATGCGTATTTACCCGGTGCTGGGAAGGTTGCGTTTTTTAATGGAAGAATTGCGCCCTAAGATATATCAATATTTTATTGAGTCGGATATTGATGGAAGGCCAATAAACAGGATAGACCGTTCTACCATTTACCAGCGCTCGAAACAAGAAAACGATACCATGCCTTTTGGCACCCAACTGGATGTTTATGCAGATGGTTATGAGTGGGTTTGCCATTCTATGGCGCCAAAGGATTTTAAAAAATTAGAACAAGACCCCAGGGTGATGATTGGCAATAAGGAATGCAGCCAACCCTATTCTTGCAGTATCTATAATATTGCTGCAATGAGTTATGGTGCATTAAGCGCAAATGCAGTAGAGGCCATGAATGCCGGGGCAAAAATTGGCGGCTTTGCCCATAATACCGGCGAAGGCGGCATTAGTAACCATCACCTAAAACATGGCGGCGATATTATTTGGCAAATAGGTACAGGATATTTTGGCTGCCGCACCGAAGATGGAAATTTTGATGACGAGTTGTTTCAGCAAAAAGCACAATTGCCTCAGGTAAAAATGATTGAAATAAAAATTTCTCAGGGCGCCAAACCCGGCCATGGAGGTATTTTGCCTGCATCAAAAAATTCTCCTGAAATTGCAGCCATCAGGCATATAAAGCCGCATACTTTGGTAGAATCCCCACCTTACCATAAGGCATTTAGTACGCCAAAAGAACTCATTCAATTTATAAACAAACTCCGCCAGCTTTCCGGCGGAAAACCGGTAGGCTTTAAATTATGTATTGGCCATAAAAGTGAGTTTATAGCCATTTGTAAAGCCATGATGGAAGCAAATAGCTATCCAGATTTTATAACGGTGGATGGTGCTGAAGGCGGAACCGGTGCAGCGCCACAGGAATTTTCAAATTATGTGGGAGCGCCTTTATTGGATGGATTGGATTTTGTACATAATATCCTCACCGGTTTATCTATTCGCCAGCATATTAGAATATTGGCTTCCGGAAAAATCCTCACCGGCTTCCATATTATACGTGCCATGGCACTGGGCGCCGATGTATGCTATACGGCAAGGGCAATGATGATGGCAGTGGGCTGCATACAGGCTTTGCTTTGCAATACTAATAAATGCCCGGTTGGCGTGGCTACACAAGATACTAAGCTCACAGTAGGGCTTGTAGTAGATGATAAAAAACAGCGGGTAGCCAATTTTCATAGGAATACCATTAAAAGTGTGGTGGAATTATTGGGCGCTTCCGGTTTGGAACGTAAGGAAAATATTACCCGATCCCATATTTACCGCAGGGTTTCTTTTCAATCTATGGCTACTTATGAAGAAATATTTCCTTCATATGCTGCAGGCTCATTTTTAACCGTAGTGCCGGATAGATACAAGCAAGATTTTAAAGTAGCAAATGCAGATTACTGGGGCTTTCCCAATATTGGGAGTTGGAGCCACCAGTAAGAAAAGCAATTGAACTGAGTATAATATTTGTTTTTTTTTGACACGTTCATTATCGTTTTTTACTTTCATAATTACCTTTGCAATATGTCTTCTGATGAATCCTTTAAAAACACAACAATAACCCAGGCCAGTTTGCGTAATTTATTTTTAGCGCATGTAGGGCAAACGTCGGAAGCCCCGCTTGCCTTGCATATTACAAAGGCTAAGGGAACAAAAATGTGGGATGCAGCGGGAAAAGAATATATTGACCTCATTGGCGGAATAAGCGTTTGCAATATTGGACACTGTCACCCACAGGTAGTGGAAGCCATAAAAAAACAGGCAGATGAATATTTGCACATAATGGTATATGGCGAACTTATAGAAAGTCCGCAGGTGCATTATGCAAAATTAATTACTGAAAATTTGCCTGCATCGCTCAACTCGGTTTTTTTTACTGCAAGCGGCGCCGAAGCAACTGAAGGCGCCATGAAGCTGGCCAAAAGGGTAACCGGTCGCACACAAATAGTTTCGTTTAATAATTCTTACCACGGTAGTACGCAAGGTGCTTTAAGTATTATGGGAAGCGAATACTGGCAGCAGGCTTACAGGCCTTTACTGCCCGATATTTTACAATTGCGGTATAACAACTTAGAAGATGTAGAAAAAATTACAGCACAAACAGCATGTGTATTTGCCGAAACCATACAGGCGGAAGCCGGTGTAATTGTTCCAAAGAATAATTGGCTTTATAGGCTACGTCAAAAATGTAATGAAACCGGCGCTTTATTGGTGCTGGATGAAATACAATGCGGCTTTGGCCGTAACGGCAGCCTTTGGGCTTTTGAACAATTTAATATAGTGCCCGATATTTTGCTATTAGGGAAAGCCTTGGGTGGCGGTATGCCAATGGGCGCTTTTATTGCCGATAAAAATTTAATGAATAGCTTAACCCACAATCCGGTACTGGGGCATATCAATACCTTTGGCGGCCACCCGGTAAGTTGTGCTGCTGGTATGGCGGCAATGAAAGTACTGATAGCAGAAAACCTGCCTGCAAAAGTTGCAGCAAAAGAAAAATTATTTCGTAAACTATTGCTGCATTCCAAAATTAAAAAAATAAATAGCCGGGGTTTGATGATGGCAGTGTTCTTTGAAGATTTTGCACAGAATAAGAAAATTATAGACGCCTGTATTGCCCAGGGTATATTTACCGACTGGTTTTTATTTGCTCCGGAAGCATTGCGTATAGCGCCGCCACTAAATATTAGTGAGGAGGAAATTGAAGTAGCTTGTGGGAAAATATTTGATGTTTTGAACAGGGATGATTTATAGTACTTGCCTGCATATAAGAGAATTTTTATATTTACTAAATTTTGGATGATATCTTTTCTATTAATGTGATAATTTTATCCAACAAATCTTTATCAACACTATAAATGTTTTGTGGACCATGTATAGTGCCACCGTTACTATTTGGGCTATTGTTAAATGTAAAAAAATTCTGTGGGTTCATCAACAACTGACTAATTTCAATTTCAAGAACATCTGCTATATCTTCTAACATCTTTGTATTGGTATCTGTTATGCCATTTTCAATTTTACTAAGTGCACCTGGTGATATATCAAGTCGCTTTGCCAAGTCTTCCTGTTTTAACCCTTTGAATTCTCTCCATTTTCGAATATTCTCTCCTATATTCATTTTATAATTTTTTTCTCTTTTCATAAAGCAACGGTTTTCGTAAAAGTAAAGAAAAATATATTTATAGTTAATATTATTTCCGGGAAATTTATCAGTATTTTAATTTTGCAAACTAAACTTGCAATCAGAATATGTTATTAGATAAACCCTATACAATTTTGCCGAATATAAATGTTAAGTATCTGAGTTCACTATAATTGATTTTATAAACCAAAGGTTATCATTTTTCCTTAAAAATGGAAAAAATCATGAAATATTTAAAATTTTTAACGGCTTCTACATTTGTTGCTATCCTTGCAGGGGTGTTTTTCTTTAATGCCAATGCTAAAGTGTACGACCCGCCAGCAAAGAAAAAGCTTTCACCATGTTCGATTACTTCAGGGGGAGAAATAATTATGATTGGGAATACCTGCGAAGGGAAGGGAAACGGTTGTTCAGCCAATCCTTGTAATTAATGAAACAAATGAATTAGGATAGCAGAATTTTTCTGCTATCCTAATTTAAGACAAGATTAGAAAATGAAAGACCAGATAAAATTTACAATTGTAATCGTTTTTTGGTGTTATATAATTTTCTTTATTGTTAGTTGCAAAAACAAAGTCACAGAAATTCAGATAATAGAAAAAATTAATCAGGATGTCAATATTTCTACAAATACTTTTACACATGGCAAAAATTGGTTGTCATCTTACAAAATAATTTCATTTCAGAAGAATGATGACAGTTTATTTTTGTTGTCGTCTATTTCAAAAGTAATTTTAAATAAAGGTATATTTTTTATACTAGACGGAAGATTTTCAAATCTTTATGCATTTAATTCAGGTGGTAAATATATCCGCAAGTATGGTGCTATTGGCTTAGGAATAAATGAATATAAAAAGATAAATGATTTTGATATTGACACAATAAAAAATCAAATAATCATCTTATCTGAAGATAATGCGGCATTGTATTACTATGACTTATATACTTCGAAATTTGTCAAAAAATTAAATTTAAAAATATACGGCAATCAATTTTGTCAAACTGAAAAAAATGAAATTTTACTTTACCGTAATTTTAATACTGGAGATAAAGGTGATGGTTACAACCTTGTACTTTTAGATTCAACTGGAAATTTAAAGTCAAAAGCATTTCCTTACAACGCAAAACTTTCTAATATTGGATGGAAGTCTACTGGTTTTTTAAGAAAAACTGGGAAGAGGATTTTGTTTGCAGGCGCTTATAATGATACGGTTTATTGTTTTATAAATAATTCATTTAATATTAAAAATATTATAAACATCGGAAGTAAAAATATTAAAGCAAATCTTCTTACTCTTAATAATGTATACAACAAAAAATTTTTATTAGACTCATCAACATCATTACTTGGCAATTCTTTTTTTGCGAACGAAAGGTTTGTGGTTTTTAATTATCAAAGTAAATTAAAAATAAAGTCTGCCATCTATAATACAAACCTCAAGGAGATAAGTAATTTAACCGAATCGGATAATAAAAACCCATTGAAGTATGTTTTTTTTACTCCAATGATGTTGGATAATCATTCCAATCTCTATTTGAAATTTTCAAAAAGCGATATTCAAAACATTGCAAAGAAGTACCCTATTGCATACACCCAACTCCTTATTGAACAGCCACAAATTAAAGCGTGCCTTAACCAACAATCCGAAGAATTTTTACTAATAACCAATTTGCAAGGAGCGATTAATCTAAATTATTTAAAGCAATGATGAAGCATAGAGTATTTTTATTAATTTTAGTAGCTGTAGCTTGTACTTCACAAAATAGAGGCCCTTTAGTGAGATATAAATCAAAAGTTATAGAATTAGGAACAATTACTTTTAAAAATGAATTTTTAGGTAGTATTATAATTGAAAATTTTGGGGATGAGCCGCTTGTGTTGTTGGGAGCTACTGCTGACTGTTCCTGTACTATTCCAGAAGATATTAAGAATATCAAAATAAGCCCAGGAGATTCTACATTTGTAAAATTTAAACTAATACCGGAAAACAGTGGATATATTCAACAAAGTATTTTTTTGGATAATACTTCAAAAAATGAAGGCAGGATTTTATTTTTAATTAGAGCAAAGGTACAACTGCTTGACAAATAAATTTGTAATTAGCACTTTATGTTTAAATGTATATTTATTTGTTGCATCGTAATTTTTTTTTCCGACCCGGCATTCTCTCAAATATTATCTGGCAAAGTTGTGGACAAACTAAGTAATGAAAAAGTAGAAAACGCTGTTGTATATCTTTTAAGAAGTAAAGACTCCATTCTAGTGGATTTTGCAAGAACAAAGCCTGATGGCACATTTAAACTGATTTACCCCAAAACAAATGAAGTGTTTCTAATTATCAGCCATCCAAAGTATGTGGAATATTTAGATTTTTATAAAACAGACACATTACAAGATAATGCTTTTCAAAAAATTTATTTAACCTCTACTGAAAAATTGCTTCAAGAGGTTATTGTAAAAGGTAGAATTAGCAGGGTAAGAACAATTGGAGACACCATTGAGTTCAATGCAGAAATGTTTAAGCTAGCACCCAAAGCACCTGTTTCTGATTTATTAAAACTACTTCCGGGATTAAAGATGGATAAAAATGGTACTATAACAGCATACGGTGAAAGGGTGCAGCAGGTATTAGTTGATGGGGAGGAATATTTTAGCTTAGACCCTTCGTTGATAACGCAAAACCTAAATGCAGATATGGTTTCAAAAGTACAGTTGTACAATAAAAAAACCAATATAGCCAAAGCAACAGGAGTGGATGATGGAAATAGCGTTAAAACTTTAAACCTAAAACTAAAGCAGGATATGAAAAAAAGCTTTTTTGGTAGAATGATGGGTGGAGCTGGTACTAGTAAATATTTTGACAACCTTGTTTTTTTTAACAGGTTTAATTTAAACGAAAAATTTGCCATTTATGGAAATTATTCAAATATTGGTAGAGTAGGTTTAAATAGTAAAGAATTAGAAATTTTTAATGATAAAAATAATGTATCTAATATTGGCGATTTAGATAAATGGAATGGTGGCTATGAAAAAATGGGGCTTCCAATAGAGAAAGCTGCTGGGGCTTTTTATAGTAATAAGTGGCATGAAGGAGATAATAATTTAAGGATGGAGTATAGGTATAGGGATTTATTTTTGCAAGGCCAAAACACTTCGTCATCAAATATTTATCAATTTCTAAATAAAAATATTAAAAAGGAAAATACTAATTTTAAAAATAATATTTCGTCAAATCTTATATCTGGGATATACGAAAGTAAACCCGATTCTTTCTGGAATATAAAAGCAGAAATAATAGGACAATCAACAATAAAAAAAAGTGAATATGATTTTATAGGCTCAGTTGTAAATCACAATAGCAATATGTTAAACGATGAGAACAGGCAATTATCTACTATTTCTAAGTTTAAAAAAATTAATAGCAGTCTACAATTTACAAAATATACCCGAAAGCCAAGACGAAACTTTCAGCTTACATTATCTCAAAAGTATCATAATGAAAGTTCTTATGGCTTTATAATAGCAACCCAACAGTATTACAATAATAATGTTTCGATTGATACACAAAATATAGATCAATACAAAACCAATAATTTCGACAACTTTACTTTTATAGGAAAACTTACTTATTTAGAACCAGTGTCGCCTAAATCATTTTTAATATTAGGCTTATCCTTCGAAAATTCAAATAGCATCTCTAATTATAAATCTTTCAATAAGGCGCTCAATAATGAGTATGCGAATATTGATTCAGCGAATAGTTCATATTATACCTTTTCAATTCGCTCTGTAAAACCAAGTTTAGGTTATACGCTTATAGGTGCAAAATCATTTATTATTTCAACTTTTGGAATTAGTAAGAATTTTTATTTACAAAAAGATAAATTTCAGCAACTTTCTAAGGATAATAGTTTTACGAACTTTTATTCAAGTATTAGGGTGGATTATAGATTTACGAATAAGAAAAGGATAAGTATGCAATATGATGGGGTTATAGTTAACCCTACCTTGCAACAATTGCAGGAAACATCTGTAAATACAGACCCTCTAAATATTTTTATTGGTAATCCTAAATTAAAGCCATCCGGCACGCACAAATTTGGAATTCTTTATATAGACAACAAGCCGTCTAAAGAACGTTCATTGGTAGTAAGACTTAATCATACTTTCGTAAAAAACGAAATAAACTATCAGTTGTCTATAGACAGTTTTGGCAGAAACAGGTATCTGTTTATTAATCTTAACGGCAATTATAGTTGTAGCGAAAATATTGTTTATGATTTTAGAATTGATAGATATAATATAAATATCAGCATGGAGGTCTTACTTTCACAAGTGAAGGTTTCAAGTGTAGTAAATAACAACCGGTTTAAAAATAAATTATATTCAACTGAATTTGCAGCAGATATTTCCAAGTTAGTTGAAGATAAATATGAATTTAATTTATCGTTTGGAGTAATCAATAAAAGTGGGATTTTTAATGCAAAAAGGAAAGATATAAACAACTACGCAAAACTCACTATAACCCCAGAAGTTAAATTAAACTTACCGTTCAAATTAAATTTTTTCACATCTTTAGAATATACCTTTTTAAATTCCTCATTGTTACTCAACCGTAGTTTAAACTTTTGTTTGTGGAATGTATCAATTAATAAAACATTTTTTAAAAATAATGATTTGAGCATGACTATAAATATAAATGATATTTTAAATAAAAATAAAGGGATTAGTGTTGATGTTTTTTCGAATTCTTTTTCTCAAAATAATTTTAATGTTATAAAAAATTATGGCATTGTAAATGTTGCCTGGAATTTTAATCAAAAAAAAGCTGCAAAATAATATGAAATATTTTTTTTGCTATTTTTTTGTAAGTATCACATTCATTTTTTATTTAAATGCACAAAATGGCCCTTTTGTTTTTAACGGGGAAATTGAGTTTGAGCGTAAAGTAAACCTTTATACTCTGTATAAAGAGAACCCCGCTTTGTTAGAGATTTTGAGAATGGCAAATAGGCAATTTAGAACCGATGAATTTATCTTAACATTTGATAGTTTACAAACATACTATAAACCAGGGAAATTAAAACCAGAAAACGAATTGTTGCCAGCTATTCCGGCAGATAAAAATACTGTACTAACTAATTTTGTTACTAATACCATATTGACGACTAAATATTTTTTTGATAAAAAATATTTAGTCAAAGACAGTTTACTAAAAGTTAAATGGAAGCTTACTGGAGAAAAGAGGAATATTGCAGGTTTGGAATGTAAAAGAGCAAATGCGATTATTTTAGATTCATTATATATTGTCGTTTTTTTTTCTGAAGAAATTATTTGTAGGGGTGGCCCGGAATCATTTAGCGGTTTACCCGGAATGATTTTAGGCGTAGCAATTCCTCAAATGCATATTACATGGTTTGCAAAAAGGGTATCTGCGAAGCCTGCTTACAAGGAACCTTTTAATAGTGAAAATTCAAATACGCTTTCCTTTAATGAATATAAAAAGCAATTATTTTCTGAATGTAAAAATTATGGTGAAATTGCGAAGTGGTATTATTTGTTTTCTTTATTATAAGTAACAATGCGCTACTCCGCTTTCCATTACCCAATGTTCGTATTTAGAAACTAGTTTTTTATACACAATAAGTGATGAAAAAGCCATATGAAATAATACAAATCAAACTTAAATAAATCATTAGTAGATTATGATTGCAAAGGTTTTCGTAATATGTTTTTTTAAATGGATATAAACAAACGGTTGTTAAAAAACCATTAAGTGATTAAGAAAATTAAGGGTTTCATTTACCTTCGTTTTAAGACGCATTTACTCCTTAATAGTTAAAATTTTTTAAAACAACAATTGGTACAACTCCTCCACCTTGCCTAGTGCCAGCACTTCAATACCCGGGTGGAACTTATTTAAATTTTTTGCACTGTACCTGCTTACAATTATTTTTTCAAAACCCAGTTTTTCTGCTTCTGCTATGCGTTGTTCTATACGGTTTACGGCTCGTATTTCGCCGCTTAAGCCTACTTCGCCGGCAAAGCAAATATTTTGCGGCAGCGGTACATCTTCATAACTGCTGAGCAAGGCGCTTACAATGGCAAGGTCAATACTTGGGTCTTCTGCCTTTATACCACCGGCAATATTTACAAATACATCTTTAACGCCAAAATGAAAACCACCCCTTTTTTCCAAAACTGCCAGGAGCAATTGTAACCTTCTTAAATCGAAACCACTTACGGTACGCTGCGGTGTGCCATAAACGCTTTGGGTAACCAGGGCCTGCGTTTCTATTAATAATGGCCTTATGCCTTCAATAGTTGCAGCTATGGCAATACCGCTTAAAGCTTCTTCTTTTTGGGTTATTAAAATTTCGCTGGGGTTTTGTACGGGGCGCATACCTGCGCTGGTCATTTCGTAAATACCCAGTTCCGACGATGAGCCAAAGCGATTTTTTAAGGTTCTTAAAATACGGTATGCATAGTGCCGGTCTCCTTCAAACTGCAAAACTGTATCTACCATGTGCTCTAAAATTTTTGGGCCGGCTATATTTCCATCCTTGGTAATATGCCCAATTAAAAAAACCGGGGTTTGGGTTTCTTTGGCATAGCGCTGCAACTCGGCTGCGGTTTCTCTTATTTGGCTAATGCTCCCTGGCGAAGATTCTACAAAGGGTGAATGCAGCGTTTGTATGGAATCTACAATAACCAGTTGCGGCTTTAGCTTTTTAATTTCCTGGAAAATTTTTTGGGTATCGGTTTCTACCAAAAGATAAAACTCTTCAGAGGCAATACCAATCCTGTCGGCACGCATTTTTATTTGCTGCTCACTTTCTTCTCCGCTGATGTAAAGGGTGCGTATTGCATTGAGTTGAAGCCCGTTTTGTAAAAACAATGTACTTTTTCCAATGCCCGGCTCACCGGCTACTAAAACAATACTGCCGGGTACTATACCGCCACCCAGCACACGATTAAGCTCTGTATCTGTAGTAACTATCCTTTCTTCCTCGGCACTGCTTACTTTACTTAGTGATATAATTTTGGAGTTGCTGTTTCCATTGTAATCTTTCCATAAGTCTTTGGGATCTTTGGCGCCGGTTTTTGTGATGATTTCTTCTACAAAAGTATTCCACTCGTTACAAGACGGGCATTTGCCTAACCATTTTGCACTTTCATGCCCGCAATTCTGACAAAAAAAAGCCGACTTGGTTTTACTCATAAAGTAAAGTTAGCCAAACCGCTTTATACTTATTTTTATTTGGCGAACCGCATTATTAAAATAACTGCTTTCACAAAATCAGTTTACCCGAAATTGTATTAATGGGTTTATCTAAATTTTTTTAAAAAAAGAAGAACCTAATAGCCTGGGAAAATTGGTATGTGAATTTGAAAATGAGGAAAAGAAAAATAGCTCAGGATAAAATCATTCTTAAACTATTGGAAGAGGTGATTTTTATAAGTGTGTTTTTGATTTTAAAACCGGGTTACTAAAAAGTAAAAGGGTCAACATTACTGATGACCCTTTATACTTACTAACCCATTAAATTCTATTGCTAAATTACAAATTGAGGCGACAAAAAAAAATAATTTTTGCCATTGTTGATAATTTTTTCTGCATTAAAATTTGTAATAATCTATGAGTTTTAATAGTGTAAATAATTGATAATCATTTTGTTAATAAAATTTGGCCCAATCTTGCTACTGACAATTACAGCGATTAAAAAGTGGCGGTAAAAATTTATTTGGTTTATTTTATAAACTACTTTATGTTTGTGTAAAATTAATTAAAAATGAGGTTTTCTTTTGTTTTTTTGGGTATCATATTAATACAAATGGCAATGGGGCAGGTAAATATAAATGGAACCGTAAAAGATCATAAGGGAAAGCCCATTTCTGGTGTAAGTGTTAGCTTAAAAGATACTTATGACGGATCTACTTCGGATTCTTTAGGCCATTATAGCTTTGAAACCACCGAAAAAGGGTCATTTTTATTAGAAGCAAGCTGCTTAGGCTATGGTTCATATATGGTAAATTTGCAAATTGACAATAAAGACCTTTCAAATAATATAGTATTAAAAAAATTAATAACAGACCTTGAAGCAGTGGTAATTTCAGCGGGAACTTTTGAGGCAAGTGATAAAAAGAAAGGTACTGTACTTACCTCTTTAGATATTGTTACCACCGCCGGGGCAGATGGCGATGTTACCGGCGCATTAAAAACCCTGCCGGGTACACAGCAGGTAGGCGAAACTGGTGGCCTTTTTGTGAGAGGCGGCACGGCAACAGAAAGTAATATTTATATGGATGGCGCACTGGTAAATAATTTTTTTTACAGCAGTACGCCTGGAATTGCATCGAGGGGAAGGTTTAATCCCTTTTTATTTAAAGGAACTGTTTTTAGTACGGGTGGCTACTCGGCATTGTACGGGCAGGCGCTTTCATCTGCACTAATTTTAGAAAGTAACGATATGCCCGAAAGAACCGAAGCAAGCATTTCGGCACATATTATTGGTATAGGTGCTGGCTTGCAAAAACTGGCAAAAAATAAAAAATCGTCCTACGGCTTTTCGTATAATTTCACCCACCTGGGTTTAGCCTTTGCCATCATAAAACAAAGGCAGGATTATTTTCAAAACCCCGTTTATCACGAAGGCGATATAAATTTCAGGATTAAAACAAAGAAAAACGGCATCATTAAATATTATGGCTATTTCAGTACCGGTAAAGTGGGTTACCGTGTTGCCGATATAGATTCTGCAAGTTTGAAAAACGCTTTGAGCTTAAAAAACCCCAATACTTACCACAACATCAACTGGAGGCAAAATTTAAGCAATGGATGGAAACTTTTTACCAGCTTAAGTTTTAATGCCAACAAAACAGAATTTGGCCAGCAATTGCAGAATGATGCCCATCAAAAATTAATATTTCAAAATCCGGCCGGTTATGCTTTTAAAAATTTTGATATCATAAGCAGGCAATTTTTTACACAGGCAAGGGTAGTGGTTGATAAAAAATTAGGCGGATTAAGCGCTTTTCGTTTTGGCGCAGATTATTTTTACAGTAATGAAAAATCGGTATTTACGCAATACGATGGCACTACATACAAAGGCACTGTTCAAGATAATTTGCTGGCCAATTTTGCTGAAACCGACATTTACCTTTCCAATAACCTTGCCGTAAAATTGGGGCTAAGGGCAGAGCATTCTGCTTTAATAGAGAAATGGAATATTGCACCAAGGGTTTCCTTTGCCTATAAATTAAAACATAAAGATCAAATTTCATTTGCCTACGGCGATTTTTATCAAAAGCCTGAACCGGAATATTTGCCGGCAGCAAATAATGTTGGCTATGCAAAAGCTACCCATTATATTTTGCAGTATCAAAAAACGACAAGTTTAAGAACTTTTAGAACCGAACTGTTTTATAAGAACTATGCCCATCTTTATAAAACAGGCTTTAACAATAACGGAAAGCCAGAGGTAACCGGCAACAACGGTAATGGCTATGCCCGTGGGATAGAAATTTTCCTGAGAGATAAAAAAACCATTAAAAATGCCGATTTCTGGATATCTTATTCTTTTTTAGATACGCAAAGAGATTTTTTAAATTTTCCGAACCGCATGACGCCCAATTTTGCCGCAAAACATTCTGCTTCATTTGTGTTGAAAAAATTTGTAACAAAGCTCAAAACAAATTTTAACATGAGTTACAGTTTTGCTTCCGGCAGGCCATATTATAATATTGTGTTTGATGGGGTTCAAAATAAATATATAGTTGCCGATAAAGGGCAAACTATTAATTACAATAACCTTAGCCTTAGCTTTAATTACCTGCCTAATATTGGAAAAAAAGATGCCAAAACTTTTGGCGTATTGGTATTATCCATCAATAATATTTTAGGCCAAAAACAGGTATTTAATTATGAGTATGGGGCAATAAGCGGTAACAAACAAGCCATTGTACCTCCTTCAAAACGATTTGTTTTTATCGGGTATTTTTTAAGTTTTGGAACCGATAGAACCGAAGATGCCATTAATTTAAACCTTTAATAATTTAAACAATACAATTATGACACAGTATAACAACAGCCCCGAAGGCAAAGACCCAGAGCTTTGGGAAATTGCAAAAAAAAGGGCAAGCTTTAAAACACACTTAATTACTTATGTGCTGGTAAACGCATTTTTATGGGCTATATGGTTCTTTAGTAAAGACAATGTGCATGCTCCGGGTTTTCCCTGGCCAATATGGACAACGCTGGGCTGGGGTATTGGCCTGGCCATGCATTATGCAAGTGCTTATATTTTTCCCCGTATGAATTCGGTAGAAAACGAATACAATAAATTAAAAAACAAACAATAATTAATAAAATTACACAACATGAAAAAGATTTTATATTTCTTAATCCTTTGCAGCATTACCATACCGGCATTGGCGCAGCAAAATGATAAATACACAGCAGCCATGCAAAAAAATTTAGCGGGTTTGGATTCTGCTTTTAAAAACCCGGAGGCAATGCTAGCTTTGGCCAATAGTTTTAACCGCATTGGCGAAGCCGAAAAAACACAATGGCTGCCTTATTACTATGCTGCCTTTTGCCAGGTAAATTATGGCTATATGCAGTTGGAAAAAAACAAAGACCTGGTAGATGATATTGCCGCAAAGGCAACGGAGTACCTAAACAAAGCCGATGCCATGAATGCCAAAAACTCTGAAATAAGCTGTGTAAAAAGTATGATAGCTACAAGTATTTTTTTGGTAAACCCCATGGTGCGTTATAATGAATATGGCGCCATAAGCCAGCAATACCTGGAAGAAGCCAAAATGCAGGATACCACAAACCCAAGGCCTTATTTTTTAATTGGCCAGGGATTGCGCTATACGCCAGAGCAATTTGGTGGTGGATGCAGCGCTGCATTACCCATTTTAGCAGAAGCGGCAAAAAAATATGAAACTTTTGTTGCTGCTTCAGCAATTGATCCCAATTGGGGCAAAGAGGTAAACAGCCAGTTAATAAAAAGTTGCCAGTAATTTTTTTTAATTGTCAATTTCATGCATTATTGATTTGTACTGCATTAATTTTTACCTGGATTATTCCCGGTTATTATATGCGTTCCCATTATTTAAAATCGCATTAAAATGGAAGAAAAAGAATTAAACTACGAAGAGGGTTTCCAACTCATACGATCTATGATATCGAGAGCAAGGGTATCATACCATTCTACCGGCATTGGCGCCATGATGTGGGGTATTGTAATTGCAGTATGTTCAATAGTGAGTTTTTTGCAACTCCAATATGATTTTAAGCTTCCCTTTGATATTTTTTTGCTGGCGCTGCTGGCAATTATACCCCAAATTTTAATATCCAGGAAAGTAAACAGGGAAAAGAAAATAAAAGCACATGAAGACAGATTTATAGATTTTTTGTGGATGGCTTTTGGCATTTGTATTTTTTTGTTGATACACTCCATCAACCTGGTTTTTTATAACTGGGAACCTGTTGCTAATGAATATACGGTATTTGCTGGCCATAAACCAGCTTTTAGGTTTGGTGAATTTACCAGTTCTTTTTTTCTAATCCTATATGGGTTGCCTACTTTTGTAACCGGCGCTGCATGCAGGTTTAAGCCTATGCTTTGGGGTGGTATCATATGCTGGGTTTGCGCAATTATTACGGCATATACGCCTGTAAAAATTGATCTGTTGCTTACGGCATTTTCGGCAATTGTGGCCTGGTTTATCCCCGGTTTAATAATGGAAAAAGTTTACAGGCTGGCAAAAAAAGAAGCGGCGTTAAATGTTTAAAGAACTGGATCCCATATTGCACTCACAACTTAGGCTTGCGGTAATGAGTTTATTAATAAGTGTTAAAGAAGCAGAGTTTACATTTATAAAAGATAAAACAAATGCAACTGCCGGAAACTTAAGTGTACAGTTAAATAAGCTTAAAGAAGCAGGTTATATTGAAGTAGTAAAGCAATTTAAAGATAATTACCCTCAAACCATTTGTAAAATAACGGCAAAGGGCATTAATGCCTTTGAAGAATATGTAAATGCACTGCAATCTTATATGGCCATTAAAAAAGAAGAGGGCTGATTTTATTCGTTTTCATCTATAGGGATATTTTCATCTACCGCATTTCTCAATACAGCAGCGCTCATTTTCTTTAAAGGATTTTTATATTGCTGTTTATGCTCGTTACGGTTGTAAATTATTTCGAGGCAGGTAAAAAGCGCAGCTTTAAAGGATGCATCGTCGGCAATGCCTTTGCCTGCAATATCAAACGCAGTGCCATGGTCGGGTGATGTACGAACAGCAGATAGACCTGCGGTAAAATTCACACCTTCACCAACGGCAAGGGATTTAAAAGGTATCAAGCCCTGGTCGTGGTACAAAGCCAGTACGGCATTAAATTTTTCATATTGGCCACGGGCAAAAAATGCATCGGCGCTGTATGGGCCAAAGCAAAAAATATCTTTGGTTTGTTTTGCCTCTTTAACTGCCGGTTTAATGATTTCTATTTCTTCTTTTCCTACCAGCCCATCGTCGCCTGCATGTGGGTTTAAGCCCAATACCGCAATTTTAGGTTTGGTAATACCAAAATCTTTTTTCAGCGATTCGTTAATTACCTTGAGTTTACTGATGATGGCTTCTTTAGAAATATTAGCGGCAATATCTTTTACCGGCACATGCTCGGTAAGTAAGGCTATCCTCATATTTTCGGCAACCATCATCATGGCTACATCTTTTGCAGCAAATAAGTTTTTTAAATATGGCGTATGGCCCGTAAAATTAAAAGCCGGGGATTGAATGTTTTTTTTATGGATGGGTGCTGTTATTAAGCCATTAATTTTTCCTCCTTTAAGCGCTTCTGCAGCCGTAGTAAGGCTTAGCGCTGCATATTTTCCACCGGTTTCATTTATTTGGCCTGGAGTTATTGCTATTTCTTCTTCCCAGCAATGATATACATTTACCTGCCTGGGGTTTATCCTGGTTGCATCCTTAATTATAGAAAAATTAAAGTGGGTATCTAGCAGGCTTTTTCTATAAAAGTTTAAAGTTTTATTATTTGCAAAAATTACCGGAGTACAAAATTCTAAAATCCTATTGTCACTTAATGTTTTAATAATTAATTCGGGGCCAATGCCATTAATATCTCCGCAGGTAAATCCAATTATAGGTTTGTTTTCATTACTAATCATTATACATGCTGTTTACTGTAAAATTACATATTAGGTATTTATTCTTAGTATTTTCTTTGTTAGATGGTAAAAATGCTAAGTAAACTTACTATTAATAAGTGTTTAGTAAATTATCTATGACGTTTATACAATAATAAGCAGTTTAATGCGTATTTGTACTATTAATGATAGTTGGGTATTGCTATGCCTGTACTTATTTATTTTAAATAAGCTACCTAACCTTATTATAAAACCAATATTATGAAAATAATTACACGATTAAGGTACTTTATCATTTCATTAGTTTTACTGTCTTTAACAGTTGACTTAAATGCACAATGCCCTGGTGGTTATAATCAATACAGGTTAGATTGGGATTATCATGACTTTATACCCAACACAGGATCTTATGTAGCACCAACACCTTATGTAACATTGGCCCAATCCCAAACGCAGAGGTTTATTTTTGGAACTCAAAAAGTAACCATTACGCATAATTATGCAGGCTCCAGGGATCCCGGGGATAATACCACCAATACCGCCGCCGGTATTTCTTATGGTACAGGCGCAGATGTGGAGTTTGTAGGTAATGGAGTTATTAATGTAACCTTTGATCAGCCGGTAAGAAATGTTCAATTTTCAGTTTATGATATAGACAGGAACCAGAGAGTTGCCGTTACGGCACTTAATGGTGTTGTGCCTGTTGTTATCACCAATATGATAAGGGTTTCCGGAACTACATTAACTATTGCAGGCGCTGGTACAGTTTTGGCAACAGCTTCGGCAAATAATACAACAGTTGCCAATAACAATACCAACGCAGCCATTAATGTAGATATAGCAGGGCCGGTAACATCTTTTACACTTACTGTAACTAATAGCGGAACTTGTAGTAGCAGTTGTGGTACCGGAGGTTCAGAAAATGGTGTTTTCTGGCTTTCGGATATAATTGCCTGTTATACCGGAAGCTTCCCCAGTAATTATTATGCAGTTTCAACTCCTTTTACCGGCCAGCCGGCTTATGTGCTTACAGTAAAAGATGATTCTGTTTTTTATGTGAATGTGGCCAATGGTGTTGCCCGCTTTTTATTTCTTGATAATGGAAATAATAATATTAACTCCATGGCTTATGATCCATATCGCCATATGGTTTATTATACCTATAGCCTATCCGGCCCAGGTGGTACTATAAATCCCAATCAAAGAACTTTAAGAAGGTATGATTATGATATGGATACGCTTGGCATTGTGGAAAATGATGTAAGGAATTTGGATATCCCATTATTTGACCAGGGTGTAGAATCTGGATCGGCAGCATTTTTTAATGGTTCTCTCTATTTAGGTATTGAAGCAGGTACATCTGTTTCCGACAGGGAAGCTATGATATGGAAAATAGACTTTGATGCAAGTTATGCAGCGTTGCCCAATGCCAGCCAGGTTTATGGAACTCAATCTAACATCCACGACTGGGGTGATATTGGCATTTACGATGGTATATTATATGATTTTGATGGAAGGACAGGAGGTAATGAAGATTTTTATCATAAGGATATGAATAACGGACTCACTGTTCATTTTAATAATAGCCCAAGTTCATTGGTGCCCAGGCAGGTTGGTGTAGATTATCTTGGCCGGGTGTATAATATCGGTTCGTCTAATACTATTAGTGCAGGCACAATTGTGCCTTATAATTATAACGGCACAGTAAATGTTCCTCTTACCCGTAACTTGAGTTATAATAATTATTTACCGGTTGGTAGCTGGGGCGATGCCGCAGAAGCCTTTAAGCCAAAAACCGATTTTGGAGATGCACCAGCTTCTTACGATCCGCCTGCTTTTGACCCCGGAACCCATGAAAGAAATGACAGCATTAGGCTGGGTACTGCCGTAGGTATTGAGTGGGCTAAGAAAGTTTCTATAGATGCTACCGGTGATGGCGGCGAAGAAGACGCTATCGCCGGTATCCAAATAATTCCCAATGGCATTTCAACTTTTTCGGTAAATGCAGATGTATTAAATAGAACCGGCAGAAATGCTACCCTTGTAGCGTGGATTGATGCCAATGGTAGTGGAACATATGAAGCAACAGAAGGAATAACGGTAACGGTTGGTAGTGCGCCTGGAATTCAAACCATTTTGCTCACCTGGCCCGGTATTAATGTTACCGTACCAGTTAATGATACAACTTTTATGCGCTTAAGGTTTGCAACTACTGACCAGGGGCTTTCTACCACTACGCCTAATGGATATGCCGATAATGGCGAAATAGAAGATTACCCGGTTTTTGTAGTAAGGGTTTTAGATAATAAAAAAATAACGCTTAATGTCCAAAAAACTTCTCAACAAAAAGTTTCTATTGAGTGGTATATAAATGAAGAAAGAGGTATTGCTCATTATGAATTGCAAAAAAGTGAAGATGGGCTTTATTGGCAAATGCTTACAGCAAAACCGGCCAATAGCTTAAACCCTGTTGCTGCACAATATACAGCAGTTGATGAAAATCCATTTGTACCGGTTACTTATTTTAGGGTTAAGGCAATTGCAGTAGATGGTAAAATATTTTATAGTGGTACCAAAAAAATAGATTTTGGAGCTAAAAATTCAATAACGGTTTCACCCAATCCTGCAAAAGATATGGCAAAGCTAAGTTTTGGTGCTTCCAATGCAGGAATGGCGCAAATAAGCCTAATAGATTATAGCGGCAGGTATGTAATGACGAACAAAGCAGCAGTAGTAAAAGGTATAAACACAGTAAACCTTGAAGGAGTTGGGCGCTTGCAAAGCGGAGTATATAATATTAAAATTCTACTAAGCAATGAAGTGCTGCAAACCTCATTAATAGTAGTAAAATAAAACACACAAAGAACTGTTTTAAAATTCAATCCTAATATAAAACCAACAATACAATGACCGGTAAAAAACAATGGCTGATGCTTTTTAGTGCATGCTTATTTTCAATGCTTTCTCATGCACAGGAAAAATACAGTAAGGTTAAATTACCTGTAACTTCAGAAGAAATCAGGAAGTTTGCTTTCAATAATTTAAATATTGACCACTTCAATTACGAAGGCAATGCTATGCTGCTGGTATTAAACAGTGAAGAGCTACAATCGTTAAAAAATGCACATTATCCTTTTGAGCTTTTAGTGGATGATGTAGTTAAGGCCACTATTGATGAAAACAGGAATATTGTTGCTGAAATTTCAACAGGAAGGGCGCCTTTGCAGGGAGATGGCTCAGAGAGAATTGCCAACATTATTGCAACACCTGCATTATTTGGTAATGGTGGTACTTTAAGACTTGGCGCTTCTGCAAGCAACCCGGGCTATTTTACTTATGCCGATATGGTGGCAAAAATGCAGCAACTTGCCACAAATTATCCCAATCTTGTATCGGTATATTCTATTGGCACCACAGCTGTTGCTGCCGATGGAGCACCAGCTCAAACTATTTATGGAGTAAAAATTTCCGATAATGTTTCTGTAGACGAAAATGAACCAGAAGTATTATATACAGGAATGCAACATGCAAGAGAGGCTATAGGTGGAACAAGCATGATTTTCTTTATGCAATACCTTGCAGAGAATTACAGCAACCCCGATAATATTATTAAAGAATTAGTAGATAATAGGGAAATTTTTATAATTCCCTGTGTGAACCCACAAGGCTATATGTATAATTATAGCGGCGCAAGTGGCTACCCTGTAACCGGCGGCGGTTTATGGCGTAAAAACAGGAGGCATACCGGCGGTGGTGCATCTAATATTGGGGTTGACCTAAACAGGAATTATAGCGTGGATTTTGCCAATTGTGCCGGCGCTTCTTCTTCCTGCGGATCTACCAATCCTACCAGTGATACATATTTTGGTACAGCTGCATTTTCTGAGCCCGAAACAAGGGCTATTAGAGATTTTGTATACTCAAGAAATTTTGTAAACTCTATAGATCAGCACTGTTACGGTCCATATTATTCTTTACCTTATGGAAGACCATCTTTACACGCTCCATACAGCCACGAAGATTCAGCTTATTACAGAGCAATACCGGCTTTGATGGGTTATTATAATGGCCACCGTGCAGGTAATAGCCCCGAAACGGTAAACTATGAAGTAGCCGGTGGTATTAAAGACTGGTTGCTTTTAGGCGATATTGGTGTTGGCTCAAAAGGTAAAATTTATGGCATGACAGGTGAAGCAGGTGGCGGTAATTTTTGGGCACCGGTAAGCCAAATCATACAACTTTGTAAAGAAAATTGTTTTCAAAACCTGCAACTGGCTTATGCTGCAGGCGCTTATTATGACGTGCAGGATTTGGATGATATGGCAATACCATCAGGCAATATTACCGGTAACTTAAGCTGCCAGGTTCGGAAAATAGGGTTGGGTAATGGCCAGGTTACTATTTCATTCATACCTATTTTAAATATCACTACCTCAACTCCGCCAATTACCACTACCATTTCAAATTATTTTGATACCTATGATGCAACTTTTAATTATACTTTGCCGGGATCAATTGCTGCAGGCCATAGAATTGAATTTGTATGGAAGGTAGAAGCAGGCGGTATTGCAGTTTATGATACCGTAATAAAATTTTATTCCCCGGTTACTATGTTGAATGAGAACATGGAAGGAAGTTTTGCAACAAACTGGACAGCAATTCCTTCAGGATCGGCCAACTGGGGGTTTACTACCCTGTCTGCTTTTGGCGGTACACATTCCATGACCGAATCTCCTTTAGGAAATTATACAACAAGCTCAACCAGAACAGTAACCTGCAATACCTTTTTTAACCTTGCAGATGCAACAGAAGCTTATATCAATTTTTGGATTTGGCACAGGTCCGAAAATTTTAGAGATAAATTGCAGTTACAGGTTTCAACTAACGGAATTACCTGGACGGCAGTAAGCGGCTCTACAACCGTTATGGAAAATAACACAACCAATGGCGGAACTTTAGGCGGGCAGCCTGCGCTTACTGGCATACGTAATGAATGGACGAGAGAAACCTATAATATCAGTGCTTATATTGGTTTCTCCAATGTAAGGTTCAGGTTTGTGTTTACCTCTGATAGTGATGCAAGCGCTTTTGCTTTTGAAAGAGACAACGGTTTTTTTATTGATAATGTGAAGCTGTTTAAATCTACGGTGCTTACTCCTTTGGCTGTTGCTTATATAAACCTGGATGGAAAAATGTTGCCTGGCAAAGTGGTTCAACTCGACTGGGAATCGGCTATTGACGATGATTTTGACCATTTTGTAATTGAAAAATCTGTAAATGGTGGTGTTACCTATAATTCAATTGGGCAGATAACCAATACTACAGCGCCATTCCGCTACCTCGATCATTCTCCCGTACCCGGAAATAATTATTACAGGGTAAGGAGGGTTGACCATAATGGTAATTATCTTTTTAGCAGGACCGTAAGGATAAATAATAACCTTGCTCTCTATGCCATTAATGTTTATCCCAACCCGGTTGTAGACATCATGAAAGTGAGGTTTCAAAATACAATTGCCAGTGAAAAACTTACGTTCTCTATTATAGATGGAGCAGGGCGTAAAGTTTTGGTTCAAAAATCAACTATTGCACCAGGTGCAATTGAAGTGATGCTAAACCTTAAAGGCCTTGCACAAGGAATATATATATTAAAGGTTTCCAATAAAAATAATGAAACCCTGAGTAACCAGAAGTTTATTAAAGAATAAACAAATTTATTGATAAAAATTTTATAAAAAAGCCCCTGTTTATCAGGGGTTTTTTTTATAGTACATTTGCAAGAATGTATCGCTTAAAAAAATCGCTGGGCCAACATTTTTTAAAAGATGAATCCGTAATAATAGATATCATCCATGCTTTAAAGCAAGAGCAGTTTACCAATTTGCTCGAAGTAGGCCCCGGAGCCGGTGCGCTTACCAGGCATTTAATTCACCTGCAATCTGTGAATTTTAAAGCTGTAGAGCTGGATGAGGAAAAAGTAGCTTACCTGGAAAAAAATTACCCGGCATTAAAAGGAAAAATTATACAGCAGGATTTTTTAGGGATTGAAAAGCCTTTTGCCGGTTCCTTTGCAGTAATTGGAAATTTTCCCTACAATATATCTACAGAAATTTTATTTAAATTGCTGGACTGGAGGGATGAAGTACCTTTTATTATTGGAATGTTTCAAAAAGAAGTAGCCGAAAGAATTGCCGCAAACCCGGGTAATAAAATATACGGAGTTACCAGCGCACTCATTCAGCCTTATTATAAAATTGACTATTTGTTCGATGTGCCTCCGGAAAAATTTAATCCCCCGCCAAAAGTTATGAGCGCCGTAATTAAATTATCCCGTAAGAAGGATGTGCTGAAAATGAAATCGGCCAAAGCATATAAAAACCTGGTTAAAACCGCCTTTAACCAAAGGCGTAAAACTTTGCGTAACGGCGTAAAAAGCTTATTTAGCGCCGAAGTTTTAAAAGAAAATATTTTTGATAAAAGGGCAGAGCAGTTAAGTATCGAGGACTTTGCTGCTCTTAGCTTTCGAATGCATAAAGTTTGAAGTTTATTTTTACCATATCGTTTTTTCTTTTAATGTCAATATTATTTTTAAGTTGTTACACACCACGGTATGTGTACAGCCCGCCTGCGCAAAATGTTGCAACGCTTACCCAAAAAGGTGATTCCAGGCTGGCCATTTTATATTCAACCAACGCCGGTAGCAATAATGAAATAGTGGAAATTGGCAAAGCAACTTCAAATGGGCTCGATGTACATTCAGCTTATGCCATAAGCAATCATGTAATTACCCAATTCAATTTTTTTTACCGAAACGAGCAAAATAGCAATAGAGACAACAGTAATTCTTTGCCGGAACTCATCCGATATAAAAGAAATTTAGCAGAAATGGCGTTGGGATATTTTACCCCAGTGAACGCCGGCCAAAAATCTTTTTTTTATTTGATGGGTAGCACAGGCCTCGGTAATTTTCGGTTTAAAGATTACGACGTAAACGGAAACAGCGTTTCCCCTAAGTATTTTCATGAAGCCTCAATTTTTAAATTGAGTATACAGCCGGCATTATTATTTAAATTAAGAAAGCAATTTTCCATTGCATTTGCCTCAAAAATTAGTTTTATAGATTATCGTAATATTAAAACTAATTACAACGAGCAACAACTGGACCTTTATAAATTAAAAGATTTGGAAAAGGGATGGATATCATTTTGGGAGCCTGCTTTGCTGGTAAATTATCATTTTAAAAAGTTGCCCTACCTGCAACTGGAGGGTCAACTGGGAGCTGCATTTTTATTAAACAGTAAGTTTGTAGATGCCCGAACCATCAATGTATCTATTGGGGTAGCAGCAGACATAGCCAGTTGGGTCAAAAGAAAGCCCGAACAAAAGAAATAACCCATTAGTTGTAAATTTGCCAATAGCAGCTATCTGCCTTTGATTGCTTCATTCCATATTTTAACATCTATGAGTTTTTCTACAAAAAATAAAGTACGCATTGTTACAGCCGCTTCTCTATTCGATGGCCACGATGCCGCCATTAACATTATGCGCCGCATTTTACAAAGTAAAGGCGCAGAAATAATTCACCTCGGCCACAACAGGAGCGTGGCAGAAATTGTGGAATGTGCCATAGAGGAAGATGTGCAGGGTATTGCCATTACCAGTTACCAGGGCGGCCATGTAGAGTTTTTTAAATACATGAAAGACCTGCTCAATGAAAACGGTTGCGGGCATATAAAAATATTTGGCGGCGGTGGCGGCACCATTTTGCCTGCAGAAATTGAAGAGCTTCATGCCTATGGCATTACCCGTATTTACAGCCCCGACGATGGCCGTAAAATGGGCCTGGAAGGTATGATTGAAGATGTGGTAAAAGAATGTGATTTTAGCCTTAATGGAAACGGCAATTATACAAGCCCTATGACTTTGGGCGAAGTAAAAGATGTAAGAACTATTGCCCGTAAAATAACTAATGTAGAAAACGGAATAAAAATAGACCAGGATAATTTTAATAAAAAAATTCCGGTACTCGGCATTACCGGCACAGGCGGTGCAGGCAAATCATCCGTAACCGATGAAATTGTACGCAGGTTTTTAAACAATTATACCGATAAAACAATTGCGGTAATATCGGTTGATCCCAGTAAAAAGAAAACCGGCGGCGCTTTGCTGGGCGACCGTATCCGCATGAATGCCATCTCCTCCCCACGGGCTTATATGCGCTCTCTGGCAACACGTGAAAGCGATGTGGCGCTGAGCCAGTATGTACAGGAAGCCATTGATATTTGCCGTGCAGCTCAGTTTGATTTTATTATTTTAGAAAGCGCCGGCGTGGGTCAAAGTGATGCTTCTATTTTAGATTATTGCAACATCAGCATGTATGTAATGACGCCGGAGTATGGCGCACCATCGCAACTGGAAAAAATAAATATGCTGGATTATGCCGATGTAATTTGCCTAAACAAGTTTGACAAAGCCGGCGCCTTTGATGCCTTGCATGATATTCGCAAGCAATATAAACGCAGCCATGCCTTATGGACCGCTAAAGATGAAGAATTGCCCGTAGTAGGCACTATTGCTGCTCAGTTTAACGATGCTGGCGTAAACGAATTGTTTGAAAGGCTCATGGAAAAGTTGGAAGAAAAAACCGGCGTTACTTTTAAAGGCCATGTAGCGCACCATGCACATAATAAAGATACGAGCAACCAATCCACCATCATACCTCCTAAAAGGGTAAGGTACCTGGCAGAAATTGCAGAAACCATAGACAGCTATGATAAATGGGTAAATGAACAGGCAGCTATGGCCAGGCAATTATACCATATTGATAGTTTAAGCGCATTGCTCTCTGCAACAGTAAAAGACGAATTAGAAAAGTTAAAGAAAACTTTAGAAGAAAAATTAACAACTGAAAATAAAAAATTACTTGATAGCTGGCAGGCAACAAAAGAACGCTACAGTAAAGAATATTACGAGTTTAAAGTAAGGGATAAAATTATTAAACAACCACTAACGTATAAAAGTTTATCGGGTACAATTTTACCTAAAGTATTATTGCCCAAATACAATGACTGGGGCGATATTTTAAAATGGCAGTTGCAGGAAAATGTGCCCGGCGAATTTCCTTTTACCGCAGGAGTTTTTCCTTTAAAAAGAGAAGGCGAAGACCCTACCCGTATGTTTGCCGGCGAAGGCGGGCCCGAAAGAACCAACCGCCGCTTTCACTATGTAAGCCTTGGCCAGCCTGCAAAGCGCCTGAGCACAGCATTCGACAGCGTTACCCTTTATGGCGAAGATCCTGCTTACCGCCCCGATATATACGGCAAAGTGGGCAATAGCGGGGTAAGCATTGCCACCGTAGATGATGCCAAAAAATTATACAGCGGCTTTGATTTATGCGATGCCAAAACTTCGGTGAGTATGACCATTAATGGGCCTGCGCCTATAATACTTGCCTTTTTTATGAACGCCGCTATTGATCAGCTTTGTGAGAAATATATTATTAACAACAATTTAAAAGAAGAGGTCAATAAAATTATCGAGTCAAAATACAAAGTAAAAAATTTGCCCAAATACCTTGGGGCAGATGGGCAACCGGTATTTGCAGAAAAAGGAGAACTAAAAGGAAGCCTGCCCGGCGAAAGTAATGGCCTGGGATTACGTTTACTGGGATTAAGTGGTAAAGATGTACTGCCCGAAGAAGTGTATACACTTATAAAAGCAAAAGCGCTTAGTACAGTAAGAGGTACGGTTCAAGCTGATATTTTAAAAGAAGACCAGGCGCAAAACACCTGTATATTTTCAACAGAATTTGCTTTAAAATTAATGGGAGATGTGCAGCAATATTTTATAGATCATAAAGTGCAGAATTTTTACAGTGTAAGCATTAGTGGTTACCATATTGCAGAAGCTGGCGCCAACCCGGTAACCCAACTGGCCTTTACATTGGCCAATGGTTTTACTTATGTAGAGTATTACCTCAGCCGTGGTATGCATATTGATGATTTTGCTCCCAACCTCTCTTTTTTCTTTAGCAATGGTATGGACCCCGAGTACAGCGTAATAGGTCGTGTGGCACGCCGTATTTGGGCCAAAGCCTTAAAGCATAAGTATAAAGGAAACAACCGGAGTCAAAAATTAAAATACCATATTCAAACCAGCGGCCGCTCTTTACATGCTCAGGAAATAGATTTTAATGATATACGCACCTGCTTGCAGGCATTGTATGCCATTTACGATAATTGTAATTCGCTCCACACCAATGCTTACGATGAAGCTATTACCACACCAACGGAAGAAAGTGTGCGCAGGGCTATGGCCATTCAATTAATTATTAACAGGGAGCTGGGTACCGCCAAAAACGAAAACCCCAACCAGGGCTCTTTTTTAATAGAAGAACTTACCGACCTGGTAGAGCAGGCCGTGTTACATGAGTTCAACCGCATTACAGACAGAGGTGGAGTATTGGGCGCTATGGAGCGCATGTATCAACGTAATAAAATTCAGGAAGAAAGCCTTTATTACGAAACCCTAAAGCACACTGGCGAATATCCTTTAGTGGGTGTAAATACTTTTTTAAGCAAGCAAGGCTCACCAACTATTTTACCACAAGAGGTAATACGCAGTACCACCGATGAAAAAGAATTTCAAATAAAAACTCTGGAAGCATTTCAAGCACGCCATTCTGGAGAAAGTGCAGCAATGCTCAAGCGATTGCAACAAGTGGCTGTAAACAATGGCAACCTGTTTGAAGAACTAATGGAAACAGTAAAATACTGTTCACTTGGGCAAATTACTAATGCATTATACAGTGTAGGTGGGCAGTACAGGAGAAATATGTAGCGCTATTTTTTCTTTTTCCACTTTTTTAAATCCAGGTAATCCAGGTAATAAATAATTTTTAAGGAAAGGTTATTGTTCTGGTCTTCTTTAAGCGTATTGCCAATATTGTGAAAATAGTTTTTCTCCACTTCATCCCTGAATTCCATAATAGAATTTTTCCATACCAGGTTTAAGAAGCTGCCCGGGGCAAACTGCCAGGTGTACACAAAATCAATATTAAAAAAGTTTACATTTTTATTTTCATTTTGGCCGTATGTAAAATTGGGTAATAAAGAGCCGTTATTTTGAAGGGTATAAAATTGCTTATAATTTACTTTGCTCCAGTAATGCCTTACCCGGGTATTAATGCCCGATTTTGCATTGAAATTGTATTTAAAATTCAACACATTTTCTATTTCGTTCCTGTCCCTTCTTCCAAAAATAATATCATTGCCATCTATACTTGCAAAACCTATATTATTAACCTGTGGTTCTATGCCCAATTCATGAGCAATGGAAAATTTATCATTAAACCTATAGCGATGGAAAAACTCAAACTCGTACATAAATCCATTAAACAAACTTCGGTTTAAGTAAAATAAATTTATATTAGCCTTATATTTTTTTGCATCGTTGGATTCTACCCAAAGGTTACCGTAGGCGCTTTTCCATCCCCTGAAAAACCTTCCCTCTACCCTGGGTTCATTAAAATCGTTGTACTCCGGTTCATAGCCTACCATTGCCCCTGCATTCCATAAGTTTTTCAATTGTGTGTTTGCGTTAACATTCACCGCTGCCGATCTGTACCTGGATGGATCAAGTTGCCGGGAGTAAAAAGAATTGAAATTTAAAAATAACTTATTGTACCAGTTTGTGGGTTTTAGCCAATTGTAACCCATGTACATACTATGGTCTAAAAAATTATTAAAAGTGAAATAGCCCATATCCCTGCTGTTATATTTAGCATTACTAAGCGACTGGTTTATTATAAACGTAAAGCGCCCGCTTGATTTTCCAAAATACAGTTTGCTTGAAAACCCTGTTATGGTTTTTTCGTTTTGACCGGTATTAAAAATGTTGCTGCTGGCAATTTCGCCGCCATAGTTCCAACGGTTTTTCTTATCGTTAAAATCAAAAAGCGCTGCTGTTACATTGGCGTCATAGGTTTTACCGCTTCTCCATACATTGGTATTAATCAAACTAATGCTTGAATTATTTTTTAAAGATTGATTAAGAACAAGGATATTATAATTGGTGAGTGGATTGGTTTCAATTTTACGTTGCCTGTAGCTATCATCTTCTACAATAGCATATTGTGGATTGGATAGAGCATTAAAAAAACCTACACCCAACCCTTTCTGCGTTCTGCCTGAAATTTTTGTGGCATTGATTAATTTAGTCTCTACAGGGTTTTTTACAATATGCTCATTGGGCTGTAACTGATCTTGAACTGTAATATAATTTACCGGAAATCCACCAATACGCCTGGAGTAAAACAAATTTCCTTTACCGAATAATTCGGTTCCTTCTGTAAAAAAAGGCCTGTTCTCAGCATATTTTATTTCAAATGGGCTAAGGTTAAGTTGCTGGTTATCGCTTTGTACTTGTCCAAAATCGGGTATCAGCGTCATGTCTAATGTAAATGCCTGGTTAATGCCGAATTTTACATCCATTCCGCCATTTACAGACGATGACCAACTTTTTACCACAGGATCAGGCGATGGAAAATGATTGATATACGAAGAAAAATAGGGAGAAAATTGCAACCTTATTGGCGGCTTACCAATGCTTAGGCCTTTCCATACTGCTTCTTGTGTGAGAAAACCATTTACCCTTGGGTCAATTGGGTTCCAGGTATATTGTTCCTCACTTGTTCTTCGCCTCCTGGTAATATTTAAGCCCCAATCCTGAACGTCTTTATTGCCAAATCGAATGGCCGAAAAGGGAATAAACATTTCTAAGCTCCAGCCGTCATTATGTATTGCTACATTACTTTCCCAAACCGCATTCCACGAAAAATCTTCTGATTCGGAATTGGGTGAAGGCGGAGACATTTTTGCATCCCATTGCTCATTGAGTGGCGTAACAAAATATTCAAATCCATTGAGCTTGTCGTAATAAGTGTCAAGCGTAAGTCCTACATAATCATTGGTGCCAAATCCATCTCTTCCGGAAAGTTCTTTTGCAATGCTATCTTTACTATTTTCATAACAGTATGTACCAAAGTAAATACCTGTTTCATTGTACATAAGATAGGCAATGGTACGGGTAGCAAATCTTTCTTTTGCTCCTGGGTTCCTGCGAAACTCCGTCATGTCTTTCATTACCGGCGCATCTTTCCAGGCTTCATCATTTAAAAGCCCGTCAATTTTTATAGGTTTTGTAGTTTTATAAGCAGGAAGCTCTAAGGGAGGTTTTGTTTGCGTAAATGCAACCGTGGAAAAGAATAACAACTGTAGAGACAGTAGTATTTTTTTAAAATTCATAAACTGTTTTTAATGGCTATACTTAAAATCCTTTTACGAAGATAGCGTTGGTTTTTTTCTTTTTTTTGCCGTTCATCATTTCTTTAAGGCTTTATGAAACGCTTAACAGTACTGCTTTTTTGGGCTATGGAGGTACATAAAAAAACGGGTTGATTTTTACAACCCGTTGAAAAATATTTATTTAATTAATTATTGAAAATCCTGGCTGCTTACGCCTTCGTTAAATTTAATGTCGGTAACCTTAAAGGTAACCTCTTGCTCATCACGGTTTTTGATTAATTCAAAGGGTACGGTAAAGTTACCTGCTTTGCGGTAATCGTTATACACCGTTGTTTCTACTTTACCATCTGCAGTGGTTGCTTCTTCCTGTAATAACAGGCCCGATTTTATTGAATATTGTTGTATGGATGTTTTGCCACTGGGCATCACCACTTTTAAGCGATATGTAGCTTCGTTATTGTAATTTCCGGAGCCAAGGTAATCCAGTTTATAATCGCTGCTCAAATAACTGAGTTGGGGAAAAATACCTTTTTCATCTTTCAATTCTTTTGTTTCTTCTTCATCGAGGTCTTTCTTTTGCGGGCCTCGCTGCTGGTAACCGCTGGTGCCGTTAAATACTTGTTTAAAAATAGTCATGGTTCCCATTTTTAATTCCATAGCTGTAGAATTGGGTAACATCTTTTTTTCTGTACCATCGAAACTGCGCCCCATTACATCCATCGAAAGATTGGTTAAGCTGCTGTTTATTTTTTTCAATTCTTCTTTACCTCCAATAGCTTTGAGGTAACTATCAACAATATCAAAAGCAGAAATTTTATCGGTAGTTTTTACAGATGGGTCAGCTTTTACTTCTTTTACTTCTTCCACAACAGGATTGGCAAACCTATCGTATTTTTTTATGGGGAAGCCATACTTAAGTAAACCAGGTATTATTTTATCTGCATTGCCAGCAATTAATATCCTTGAATTATTTTCACTAAAATATTTTGCAGAAACCCTTTTAATGTCATCCAGTGTTACGGCATTTATTTTTTGGAGAAATGTACGGTAAAAATCTTTTTCTAAACCGTTAATAAGAATATTGCTTGCATAAGTTGCAGTTTTTGCAGGGTCTTCCATGCCCAATGCAAAGCTACCGTTGTACAGCGCTTTGGCATTTGCCAGGTTTTCGGCAGTTACTTTTCCATCTCTCATGGCAAGTATTTCTTTAAAAATTTCTGATGAAGCGCTATCTACTTTTTCTGTTCTTACGGCTGCTGTTGCCGTAAATAAAGCTGGGAAACGGCCATTGCCTACACTGGAATAACTGCCATAAGTAAACCCGTGTTTTTCCCTAAGGTTCATAAATAATTTAGATTCTGCACCGCCACCCAAAATATAATTGGCTAATAACAGGGCATGATAATCGGGGTTGCTTAATGGATTGTTTACAATATTGCCCACCCTTATTTCTGCCTGTACTGCTGTAGGGATATTTATAAAATCTATTTCGGTTTTTGCAGGGTTTTCTGCTTTTGGCGCTGTGGGAACCGGTAATTTTTTACCATCCCATTTGCCCAAATATTTTTCGGTAAGCGCTTTTGCATTAGCTGCTGTAATGTCGCCTACAAAGGTTAAATAAGACCGGGAAGGTGTTATGAAATTTTTGTAAGATACTTTTACATCATCCAGCGAAATATTTTTTACCGATTCTTCAGTAGTAAATTCACCCTGTGCCGTTTGCTTGCCATAGCTTAACGCTTTATAAACCCTGGATGCAATTTGCGGCGTACTTTTTTCTTCGGTTTTTAAGCCGGTAATGGTCATTGATTTTAATTTGTCAAAAGATTCCTGGGTGAATGCAGGATGTTGCAGACCCTCTGCCATTAAACTAAAAGCTTTTTCAAAATACCGGGTAAGTGCACTTGCAGATGCGCCACTTGCAGAAAAGTTTACATCTGCACCCAGTATATCTACAGCTTCATCAAATTTATCCTTGGGCATTTGGGTAGTGCCTTCGCCAAGCATGCTTCCTACAAGATCAAGCGTACCGGCTTTTTCGCCTTCAAATACCGGGCCGTAGTCAACAAAAAAACTGGCCCTTACTTTGGGAAGTTTATGGTTTTCTACCACCAATAGTGTAATGCCATTGGGTAAGTTATAAATTACCGGGTCTTTAAGTGTAATAACTGGCGCAGGCCCGGGCTTTGGCCTTTTACTACGGTCTACAGGTGTGCCCTGATTGTAAACGGGTTGTACTTTCTTTACTGTTTTCTTTTTGGATGTAGTGGTTTTTTTTACCTGGGCAATTCCCATTTGCAAGCAAAACAAACCTATTAAAAGCGGAATAATTTTTTTCATTACAATGTATATTTAATTCTGTTGGTTAAATTAATATTTAAAAGTAGCAGCTTTACTTTTTGGGTAGGTAATACAATACCAGCCTCTGGTTTTTGTTCAGGTATTTTTTGGCTACATTTTGTAAATCCTGCCTGGTAATTTTTCTTATTTCATCCAGTTCACTATTAATTTGATTGGTGTTGTGAAAAAAAGTGTATCCGTTTGCCAGGTTTTCGGCTACACCCAGCATTTTACTGTTGGCGCCTACATAACTATTTTCAAATTGATTTTGCAGTTTGGTATATTCGGTTTCGCTAATTAATGAATCCTGCACTTTTGCAACTTCTTCATCAATGTCTTTTAGCAAAGTATCTAAAGGCGTATTATTATTTGGTATGGCAAAAGTAAAATATGCGCCATAATCTTCTAAGGCGTAATTAAAGGAGCCAGCAGCAAGGGAGTTTTTTTTGGTATCTACCATTTTTTTATAGAGTCGGCTGCTTTGGCCCTGGCTTAATACAGCAGATACCATTTCCAGCGCTTTAGATTCTTTATCCGTCATTCCGGGTGTGCGCCATGCACAAAGAATAGCCGGAATTTGGATATTGTTGTCGTATGCAGTATCAATTATTTCTTTGGTAATCGGGTCTTCGGTTATTTTAGTTTTTATAATTTTTTCACCGGCAGGTATCCCTTCAAAATATTCTTTTACCCATTTTTCAGTTTTGGCAATATCAATATCACCGGCAATTACCAATACGGCATTGTTGGGTATATAATATTTCTTGTTAAAGGCCTGAAACTCGGAGAGAGTTGCTGCATCAAGGTCGGCCATACTGCCAATAGGTGTCCATTTATAAGGGTGCTTTGTAAATAGGTTTGCAAATGCATCACTAATAATATTGCCATAAGGCCGGTTATCATTGCTTAATCTTTTTTCTTCTTTTACTACTTCATTTTGGGTTTTTACGCCAATTTCATTAATTACCGGGTGAAGCATCCTTTCACTTTCCAGCCATATACCGGTTGCCAATTGGTTAGAGGGAAATACTTCGTAATAAAAAGTGCGGTCCTGTGTGGTGTTGGCATTGTTTTGACCGCCATTGCTGCTAACAATTTTCATAAATTCACCACGCTTTATATTTTCACTTCCTTCAAATAAAAGGTGTTCAAAAAAGTGGGCAAATCCGGTTCTGTTGGGTTGCTCATCTTTACTGCCTACATGGTACATTACTGATACAGCAACTACCGGGGCCGTTTTATCCTGGTGAAGCACTACATGCAAGCCGTTTTTTAAATTATACTCAGTAAAGGCAACTTTTTGAGCAAAAACAGGCAATGCTGCACATAAAATTAAAGAAAGAAAAAGATTTTTTTTCATGTGTTTATTTTTATTGTTTTCAATTGTCACACGTAATTCGCCATTAAACATTGTTCAAATGATCTCACAACTAGAGGGATGGCTTATTTCATGATTAAAAATTAAGGTTACAAATGTAGGACAATCGTGGCAGTGAATTTTAATATTCCCGTCATATTCGATTAAAGGAAAATTTGTAGTGTTAAACGGTGAAAAGTTGAATAAACTTTTATTTAAATACCTGCTGCTTCGTATCTTTCCGAATATAATATTATAAGTATGGCAACAAAAGAAGAATTTATTGAAATTATTAAAAATGGCTATTCTTTTAAAGGCGAAAGCGCTCAAATTGGCGCTGGTATTTTAAATGGTGAAGTGGTAAGCGAAGCAGCGGTATTCCTACCATTTAAAACTATGAACAGGCATGGCTTAATTGCCGGCGCAACCGGAACGGGTAAAACAAAAACCCTGCAGTTAATCAGCGAATATTTGAGCGATGCCAGTGTTCCCGTTTTGCTTATGGATATTAAAGGCGACCTGAGTGGTATTGCAGCAAAAGGAGAAGCTAACGATAAAATAAATGAACGCTATCAAAAGCTTAAATTATCCTATACGCCGGCCCAATTTACTGCCGAACTACTCACCCTTACCGGCAAAGATGGCGTAAAACTCAGGGCTACAGTAAGCGAATTTGGCCCGGTACTACTGAGCAAGATACTTGGCCTTAATGATACACAGGGCGGCCTTGTGGCTATTATTTTTAAATATTGCGACGATAACCAAATGCCATTGCTCGACCTTAAAGATTTTATTAAAGTATTGCAATATATAGGGGCAGAAGGTAAGGCAGAAATTGAAAAAGTATATGGAAAAATATCCACTACCTCTACCGGAACCATATTAAGAAAGGTAATTGAACTGCAACAACAGGGCGCTGATATTTTCTTTGGCGAAAAAAGTTTTGAGGTAGAAGACCTCCTGCATATTGATGATAGCGGACGGGGAGAGATTAATATTTTAAGGGTAACCGATATACAGGACAAGCCTAAAATGTTCAGCACTTTTATGTTGCAAATGCTTGCCGAGCTTTACGCAACTATGCCCGAAGAAGGCGATTTGGATAAACCCAAGCTGGTAATGTTTATTGATGAAGCGCATTTAATTTTTCAGGAAGCAAGCCAGGCTTTGCTGGAGCAATTGGAAACCATTATTAAATTGATACGCAGTAAGGGCATTGGCATTTTCTTTTGTACCCAAAACCCCATGGATGTGCCGGCAAGCATACTAGGCCAGCTTGGTTTAAAAGTGCAACATGCTTTAAGGGCGTTTACTGCAGCAGACAGAAAAACCATAAAACAAACGGCAGATAATTACCCCGAAACTCAATTTTATAAAACCGAAGATTTAATTACTCAATTGGGCATTGGCGAAGCATTTATAACCCTGCTTAATGAAAAAGGAATACCCACGCCGCTGGTACACGTAATGCTTTGTAGCCCCAGAAGCCGTATGGATATTTTAACCGATAGCGAAATTTCTTCCCTAAATGCAAAAAGCAAACTTATTGCAAAATACAATGCCGAAACCGACAGCAAAAGCGCCTATGAAATACTTACTGAGAAATTGAAAATTGCTGCTGAAGATGCGCCTGCCGAAAAAACAAAATCTGGTAAAGAAGAACCTTCAGCCCTGGAAAAAGTGGCCAGCAATACAGTAGTAAAAAGTATGATGAGAACTGCGGGAAATACTATTGTACGTTCATTATTGGGCTCTTTGGGTTTGGGCGGAACTACAAAACGTAGAAGAAAAGGATTATTTTTTTAATAACACATTAATATTACAGGTAATAAACGTTTTAATTTTTTTTTATAAGTATCTAAATATTTCTATCTGTTAACTTATTGATTATTAGGCTTATAGATGAAATTTGTAAAAATGTGGATAAATTTGTAGTACATATTCTACAAAAACTGTAAAAAAAGCTTGGTTTTTTGTAAAACTGCTAATATATTTGCCTTGGTTTTTCATAGGATATTGGATTTTAAAGCGGGACTAGATTTCCATCTTGGTCCCTTTTTTATTTTATGTACTGCCTATTGTTTAAGCGCTAATATTTCATTTCCAGCTTCTTTTATTATTAGTCCTTCAGCCATCATGTAATCAATAACCTGCCAAATTTCTTTCTCTGAGCTGGGTTTAAGCAGGGTTAAAAGCTTGTTAACAGGCGCTGGGTTTTGTAGTAAAATTTCTAATACTTTGCCGGATATTTGCCGAAATTTTTTATGGTTAAGGCCGGTTTTGCTTTTTGCATCAATGCAATTATCACAAATACCGCATGGCTGCATTTTTTCTATACTGCCTAAGTAGCCGGAGATAAAATTATTTCTGCATTCTTTTGTATTACGGATATAAGCAATCATAAATTCCAGCCTTTCCATATAATGTTTCCTTAAGGTTTCCGTTCGCTGGCTGTCTATTTTAAAATCATCAAGGTACATGCGGTTTTGTAAAAGTGTTATTTGTTGCCTATCGGGCTGTGCCGAATAATTTACAATTTGATAATGATGCAGGGCTTTTAAATGCTTCTCAGCATCCTGCTTTGGCATTTTTAAAAAGTGGGAAAGTGCGTTTTCGAAAATAGTGGCCGGGTAATCAAAAATACCTTCATAAGAACGGAGCAGGCCCTTGATAATGGTATCGGAGCCGGGATGCAATTTTATAAAATCTTCCAAATCTTTTTTACTGCAGGTAAAAACCAATGTAGAAAAATTAAAGCCCGGTTCATTGTAGGTAAGCAGCTCCTGCCTGCCAAGCATTTCAATTACACCGGCGCTTAAAAATTTATCCAGAGAAAATTTTTGAGAAAAATCTGCAAGGTCAAAAGCATAACTTATTCCTTCGCCAGAGCCAGCGGGTACCTGCAGGTAATTCATTAATGCCGTATACACTTTTTTAACTTCTTCCGGCGCAGGAAATTTTATTTTGGCCTTAAGTTGCAATGCATCTGTTTCGCCGTAATTATAAAGCAACACGGCATAAGAGCGCTTGCCGTCCCTGCCGGCCCTTCCGGCTTCCTGGTAATAATTTTCCAGGCAATCGGGCACATCAAAATGTACCACCACCCTCACATCGGGTTTATCTATTCCCATGCCAAATGCATTGGTGCAAACCATAATGCGAATTTTGTTTTTTATCCATTGCTCCTGCTTTTTATTGCGCTCTTTATTGCTTAGGCCAGCATGATAAAAGCCAGCCGAATGTTTGTGCATTTGCAGCATTTCGGCAATTTGCTGTGTTTGTTTCCTGCTTTTGCAATATACCAGTGCACTGCCCAAAGTGTTGTTGATTATTTCCAGCAATTTGGTTTGCTTGGATGTGGGGTTAAAAACACTGTACGTTAAATTGGGCCGCTCAAAAGATTGCTGAAATTTTTTATAATTTTTTGAAAAGAGCAGTTTTTCACAAATATCAAGCTGCACTTTTGCTGTGGCAGATGCGGTTAATGCAATAATGGGAACACTGGGCAGCTCTTCCTTTATTTCGGCAATGCGTAAATACGAAGGCCTGAAATCGTAACCCCACTGAGAAATACAATGCGCTTCATCCACCACAATTAGCGAAGGGTTAATAGCAGGTAAAAACTCTTTAAAAAGCCGGGTTTGCAGCCTTTCCGGCGACAAGTATAAAAATTTATAATTTCCATAAGCGGCATTTTGAAGCGTTTTTTTTATTTCGGTAAAATGCATACCGGAGTAAATGGCCAGGGTATTAATGCCTTTTTGCTGCAGGGTTTCTACCTGGTCTTTTATTAAGGCAATAAGCGGGCTTATTACCAGGCAAATGCCTTCCATTGCCATTGCCGGCACCTGAAAGCATATAGACTTGCCGCCGCCTGTAGGCATCAGCGCAAGTACATCGTTTTTTTGCAATACGGCTTCAATAATATCCTGCTGCAAGGGCCTGAAATTGCTAAAACCCCAATATTTTTTTAATATGAAATGGATATCCTGCACAGTTTAAAATTACAGGAAAGAAAGGCAATACATGGAAGAAGTTTTTGCCAATAGGATGAAGTAAATATTTTTCTGTTGTCATCTCGCCTTTGGCCAAACGACGACTGTTAATTTAAATTATTGTATTTACGATACAATGAAACAGCTATGGCGTCTAATTCTCTACTGTTTCGGTAGTTAATAGCGTTAGAAAATTAGCGCCAGTAATTCCTATATCATTTGATTCATAATGTAGGTTATTGGTGTTTAAGTATTCCCCAGGTATTGAATTGGGGTTAGTAAAACCAAAAGTTTTACGCATCTATGAAATGAAACTTCTTTTATATAGTAAAATGGGACAGAAAAGAAGTGTGAGTTGCCATAAAAAAATCAAAGTCTGTATTATCGTCCCACGGTATCCATCCATCGCCTTCTCCCGGTTCGGGGCAATCTCCGGGGTCTTCTATATTATTGGTTGCGGTAAATGGAGTTGGGTTGTTTTACTTCTCGGTTCGTGGCACACGAAACGAAGACAGAAGTAAGGATACTTTCCACCAAAGCATTCGTGTGCCATGAACGCATACGTAGCCTTCCATGTGAAGGTTTTTTTATCTTCATTCTTCCTTTGGTTCTAATAAAATATTAATCTTCTACCACCTTTCTAATACAATTTTGTCTTGGATTATCCAATTATCCTGTTTGTTTTCCAATAAAAAAGCGACCATCCTACCCGCTTTTGGAGATGATGCAATGGAAGCAATAATTATTGCTTTTTTCTTTAAAACATAAGGTTTCCCAAAACTTATAGCCCCTACAAAATCATTATCAATTATATCAACATTAGCTGTCCCGGTTAATGAATATCTTCCTGTGTTGCTTACCTTTTCTAAATTAATAGTTGTGTACTGCTTGTTATCTTGTGGTTTTTTTACTACATCAATAAATTCAGTTAATCCCTTATTGCCAAGTTCAACGATTAATGACCTTACTGGTTTGTCACTATTGATAAAAAAAGTATCAACTAGCACTTTAAATTCTTCTTTAGAAGATGATGTATAACGAGGAGTGTCCTTTGGGGCAGGAAAAAATGTACCATAATGGTAGGCCGTGGTATCAGTAAAGTTTATAAAATTACTGTTGACAATTTCATAAAATAAACCTGATGATTTAGATTGGCACCCTACCAAAAGGCACAGTAAAATTATAATTAATGGGTATTTCATATACTAAAAATATTTGCTATATTTAATTACGACATTTTCGGCATTCTGATCATCAACAATTACATTAAAAGCATCCATTTCAAAACCATATCCAAAATCATAAACACCTTCACTTTTGTTATTGTGGGTAGTTCCTAAATGTATATACTCATGGAGAATTGTTACAGCTAATAAAAAGGCTGTTGCTTTTTTCGTACTTTCGAAATACGATTGTTCAAGACCTCTAACATAACTAGCTCTGACATGCAAAGTATTAATTCCATTATTTTTATCATAATACCCAAACCGCCCCCCCATTTCTTCAACCTTTATTGTTGGGCCTTGGCCATATGTAAGATGCTCAAGGATTTGTTGCTTAGAAAAACCAGAATAAGCCTGTAAGGCATTCAATACTTCTGGGTTTTCTTTTACAAATGTCTTCAAGTTTTTTACCAGTGTTGTAAATCGGGGATAACGAGTTTCATAATCATCTGCTGGATTAAAGTAAAAGTCAGGCCCCTCTAATGGATTAGGGTCAGTGAACGTTGTGCCGTCATCATTTGAAAAAGTCCAAATAAAAGGAGGAGGAGCATTGTCATTAAAAACGGGAAAATCATCCTCTCCTTCCCACGGCAACCATCCATCACCCGGGCCGGGTACAGGGCAATCTCCGGGGTCTTCTATATTATTGGTTGCTGTAAAAGGAGCTGGGTTGTTTTGTGTGGTTTCGCAGGGGTAAACATAAGGTATTGGCCCACCGCCATTGCTTCCGCCGCCTTCACCCGTTGAGCCGCCTCCTGTTGAGCCAAGTATATCGGGATAATCTATACCAGTACAAATATTTGTTGTAGTT
>Ga0209582_1000233_pt1 | contig 47184 bp, 38 predicted proteins | sample KloWWTmetKNB5Kit_FD_187176 | JGI IMG/M metagenome (GOLD analysis project Ga0209582, IMG submission 187176) | Active sludge microbial communities from Klosterneuburg, Austria, studying microevolution and ecology of nitrifiers - Klosterneuburg... | ecosystem: Engineered > WWTP > Aerobic digester >...
GATCCAAGAGATCACCGGGTGGCACGTGGAGAATTTCCCGCGCACCTTGGGGCTGCACAACTTCATCCAACCTTCCGCCACCGTATTGCGTCGGAGTGCGGTGCAACGTGTGGGCGGTTTCGATACCGATCCAGCCATCCAGCACATCGAGGACTACGACCTGTGGATCCGCTTGGTGGAGCAGGGTTCGGGGTTCGCATTCTTGGATCGGCCCACCAGCCGCTACCGTAGGCACGATGGGGGCGCCACCAACGATACGCAACGCATGCGCCTGTTGCACGATCACCTGTACGCCAAGCATGCCAATTTCTTCCGCACCTCACAGTCCGTGTTGCTGATCTCCATGATGGGGCGCATGAGCCGGATGCGTCAGGAGATCGGACAGGTCAACATCGAACTCAATGGTCCCGTGTTGCGGATCGTGCGTGCGCTGGATCGATCCATTCGTGCGGTGGGCCGCCTAGTGCGCGGGGGCAAATGAGGCCATGTTTGTCGTATTTCTTTCTTTTGTCGAAGAACGGTGTCCCCGTTGTGATGACAACGCTTTCAAGAAAGGATCTGGAATAGAAGTATGACGCCCACACTCTCCCTTGCGATCTGCACGCATAACCCAAGGGCAGATTTCCTAGAACGGACCCTGCAGTCGTTACAAAAGCAGACCCTGCCCATGGACCAATGGGAACTGCTACTTGTGGACAATGCCTCCAGCAATGGCGTGTCGGACACGATGGACCTAGCGTGGCACCCGAATGCACGGGTGGTGAAGGAAGCGCGGATAGGCCTTACCATGGCCCGGTTGCGTGCGATTGAAGAAACCACCACGCCGTATTTGGTCTATGCCGACGATGACAACGAATTGGCACCGGACTACCTGGCCACTATGGTGCGTTTGGCCCAACAGCACCCCACGTTGGGTGTGATCGGTGCGGGTCGGATCGTCCCCGATTTCGAGGAAACACCGGATCCTGCACTGAGCCCCTATCTACTTATGCTGGCCTTGCGTTCGGAGGAAGGTCCGCATTGGTCCAATGACCCCATGGACGAGGCGATACCATGGGGCTGTGGTATGATGATCCGCCGTGAAGTGGCTTCGCACTACCACAGCAGCCTAGCGAAGGATCCCGCAAAGCAAGGCTTGGACCGCACGGGGGATAGCTTGGATTCGTGCGGCGATGAGCAATTCAGCTTGGTGGCGTGCGATTTGGGCTTGGGTAAGGGCATCTTCGTGGATCTCTATCTGACCCATCTGATCGGGAAACAACGCGTACAAAAGGAATACCTTTTGCGTCTTGCAGAAGCACACGCTTTTTCCAAGGCCATGCTCCTTCATATGCATGGTGGGTCGGTCCGCGAGTTGCGGCCACAAGCCTCATGGACCAAATTCTTCGGCCACATGCTTAGGCTTCAGGTCGGCATGGTCTTCATGGAGGGTACCCGTTTATGGGACCGGCGTTCACGCCCCCTATTGGATCGGGAGTTCGATGATGCACGGCGCCAAGGTGTCGAGCGTTTTCATCGCACAGTGAATGGCTGATCGTCTCGTTTCCATCATCATGCCCGCTTACAAGGTGGGGGCGTTCATCGGTGAGGCCTTGCATTCCGTGGCGACACAAACTCATGTGGAATGGGAGGTGATCGTCGTGGATGATCATGCGCCGGATGATGGCACACGCGGGATCGTGGAGGCGTTCGCGAAAGAGCATCCACAACGCGTGGAGTTCATCCGGCATGAACGCAACCAAGGTGTGAGTGCAGCACGAAACACGGCCATCGATGCTGCACAAGGAGAATTCGTCGCCTTCTTGGATCCCGATGACCTTTGGGCGCCGCAGCACTTGAAGTGTGCGATCGAACGTTTCGAGCAGGATCCAACGCTCGATGTGTGCACGGGTCCGGTCATCAACTTTCGCAATGGTTCTCCCGGTGCCTATCGCAAAGCGAAGTTCATTGCCCCGTGGAAGGTGGAGCATTTTCCGCATTCCTTGGCCATCCACAATTTCATTCAGCCTTCGGCCACAGTGGCGCGTCGATCAAAATTGAACAGTGCTGGAGGATTCGATACCGGTCTTGTGATATCCGAGGACCACGACCTATGGATCCGGTTGGTACTGGCGGGCAAGCGATTCGCGTTCTTGAAGGAGGCGACCACGGGTTACAGGAAGCACGCATCCTCCGCAACGGCCGACCAGCAGGGCACGAAAGCATGGGATCAACGGATCCGTGCTCGACACGAAGCCTTCTTCACAACTGGCATGGATCACATGAAGGATATTCCGATGGAAGAACCGAAGTTGGTGCAGAAGCGTAGTTTCATGGACCGGTTCCTAGGCCGAACGCCGATGGACCATTACGATTGGATCCCATTGACCCATTGACCATGCCGATCGTTTCTGTCATCATTACCTGCTACAACTTGGGAGGCTACTTGCAAGAAGCGATCGATAGTATCCCGGCATCGTTGGGTGGTTCGGCAACCGAGGTCATCATCGTTGACGATGGCTCCACCGACCCCTTGACGCGCAAAGTGCTTGAAGGCATCGACCGCACACGGTACATCGTGTTGGAGCAAGCGAACACGGGCTTGGGAAAAGCGCGGAACAACGGTATCGCACGCGCCTCGGGTACTTACATCATCCCGTTGGATGCCGATAACCGGTTGAATAGTGCAGGAGTGGAGCAGGCGGTGACCCTGTTGGAAGCGCGATCCGAGGTCGACATTGTTTACGGTCATGCTACGTACTTCGGAGAACGGAATGGACCATGGATCGTCGGAGAGTATGACTTCCGACGATTGCTCCGGAAGAACTACATCGATGCCTGCGCGTGCTTTCGGCGGTCCTTATGGGAACGTGTAGGCGGATACGACGAGCACATGCCGCACATGGGTTGGGAGGATTGGGACCTTTGGTTGCGCGCATCCGCTGCGGGCATGACCTTCCATCACCTCGGTAGTGTTTTCTTCCACTATCGGGTACGCCAAGGATCCATGATCGAAGGCACCAACGCGCATGCGGAGGAGTTGACGGCGTACATCTTCAACAAGCCAGCATTGCGCTTTTTGGATCGACTGAGAGCGGACTACATGCACTTGCGCGAAGAAGCGAACAATAGCCTAGGTGTTCGGGGGGCGTTAAAGCTGGCAGCGGACCGCCTGCTTCGGAGCCGTAAGAACTGAACCCTTCGGGGTACTGCGGTATATTCGAGCCTTCGCCATGACCGATCGTTGTTTCTGCACCATCATCACACGGAGCCATGTGGGTTGGGCCTTGGCATTGGCCACCTCCTTGCGCCAATGGGATACGGACCTTCCTTTCGTGATACTCATCACCGATGTGGATGCATGGGTTCCTGATGCGTTGAAAGGAATGCAGGGTATTGAGGTGGTCCATATGAAGGATGTGGCACCGGTATCCGTGGGGGCGCAACTGGCCGCGAAGTATGCACAGGAGAGCGACGTGCTTCGCTGGACCATGAAACCGGTACTCATGTCGTATTTGCACCAACGCTACGCGAAGGTCATGTACGGCGATTGCGATCTGCACTTCTTCGCGGATCCGGTTTTCCTGTGGGAACAATTGGATGAAGCGGACATGCTCCTTTCACCCCATTGGCGCAGTGGCAAGGCTTCGGTGGATCGGGACAACTTCGACATGCTCTTCACGGAAGGGTTGTACAACGGAGGTTTCGTGGCAGCACATCGCAACGCAACGGAACCCCTTCGCCGCTGGGCGGAGAATTGCTTGGAGGTCTGTGTAAAGGATACCACCAAAGGTCAGTACGTCGATCAAACGCACCTCAACATTTTGCCGGTATACTATGATCGCGTGTATCCACTGAAGCATCGCGGTTGTAACGTCGCCAATTGGAACATGGTGGAATGTGTTCGCAGTGGTGGTCCCAACGGGGAAGTGCTGATCAACGGTTCGTTCCCCATCGTGTTCATCCACTTCACGCGCAGCATGATCGACGGCATCGTTTCCGGAATGGATCCCTTGCTGATGCCGCACTTGGAGATCCTGCGGGATCGCTTGTTGGCAGGTGGCTTTGGCACGGACATCATCGCCGCTTCTCATGAACGGCTCCGAGTAGAACGGGAAGCGGCCAACCCGGGATGGGGTCGAAGGATCGGGTCCGCAGTGAAGCGCATTGCACGGGTCAAATGAGTCGGGACCATGGCTGAACGTACCATACGGATCACACTGGCCTCACCGGCGGTGAATGCCTGGAGCGAGACGTTCATCGCGGCGCATATCGAGCGGCTTCAGAAGGTGGATCTACTCGTTTCCGGTGGCAACCCGCCTCGCCATGCTTCACGAGGTGCGCAGTTCGCACGTTCGTCCACCGTTGGCGTGTGGATGGATCGGGCGATCGCTCGCTTCCACGGTGGCATTCCGGAATTGCTTCGCCATCGGCTGGCCCGGCGGCTGGCGCAAGAACGCCCCGATGTCGTACTCGCCGAGTATGGCAACATGGCGGCGGAGATCGTCGCTTCGTGCGAGCGTGCAGGAGTGCCGCTGGTCGTTCACTTCCATGGATTCGATGCGCACCGCGATGACTACATCGCACGATACGATGGATATCGAGAGGTCTTCCGGTATGCGCGGTTCGTCGTGGTGGTCAGCCGTGCCATGGAAGAGCAGCTACTGGCCATCGGGGCACCCCGTGAAAAGGTGGTGTACAACTGCTATGGCATCGACGTGGACCAGTTCGTTCCCGGTGATCCGAGCATCGTGGAACCGCGCTTCTTGGCCGTAGGGCGCTTCGCGGAAAAGAAAGCTCCGCAGTTGACCATCCGCGCATTCCGCAAGGTGCTGGATGAACGACCCGATGCGCGGCTTACCATGGTAGGACAAGGTGCGCTGTGGGAGACCTGCAAGAGCTTGGTCGATGAATTGGGCTTGGCCGATGCCGTTGAATTGATCGGTGTTCGCACCCCGAAGGAGATCGCTGCTTTGTTCCACCAGTGTCGAGCTTTCGTGCAGCACAGCGTGGTCACCTCCACGAACGATCACGAAGGCACACCATTGGCCGTTCTGGAAGCGATGGCATCGGGAGTACCCGTGATCTCCACCCGCCACGCAGGCATCATCGATGTGGTGAAAGAGGAGGAACGCGGTTTGCTCTGTGCGGAGCACGACGTGGATGCCATGGCCGCGAACATGGTGCGCTTCGTGGATGACCCGGACCTCGCATTGCGCATGGGCGTGGCAGGGCGGGCATACGTGGAGAAGCATCACCGTGTGGAAGTGCAAGTGGCCGAATTGCAACGGTTATTGGAAACCGCAGCGCGCTGAAGATGGGCATCCGCGTGGCATACCTGACCCATTACGCCGACCTCTACGGTGCGAATCGCAGCCTGTTGGATCTGATGTTGCAGCTACGTGCAGCGCACAACGTGGAACCCATGGTATTCCTGCCGGTCGATGGTCCGTTGATCGAGCGATTGGCCGATCTGGGCATCGCACACAAGGTGGTGCCGTGGGCACCGTGGATGACCAAGCGCCATTACGAAGGTGGGTGGCACCATCGGTTCCAACAACACATCCGCTACCTCCGGCAAGCACGTGGGAACCGAATTCGGAACAAGGCGTTGCGTCCGATCCTGGAAGAACAACTGGCAAAATGGGGGACGCAATTGGTACACGTGAACAGTTTGGCCGTTGGCATGGCCACGGAGCTGGTAGGTCGGCTATCCATTCCGCTGGTGTGGCACATGCGCGAAATGCCCGAACGCCACTACGGATTCCACCACGACCATGGTGTTCGAGCGTATGTAGATGCTTTGAAGAAGGCCGATGCACGGATCGCGATCAGCGATGCTGTGCGGAAGGACGTAGCACGCCGGATAGGGCCATCTGTCCCGGTGGAGGTGGTCCACAACGGCATCTACACCGGACCGGGTTTCGCAGCTGCCGCGCTGGGCTCCGAAGAGCGTTGGCGGAATGTGGCACCATTCACCTTCCTCATGGCCGGTGTGATCCATCCGGCGAAAGGGCACGACGAAGCGATCGCGGCCCTCGCCATCGTGTTGCGCGAACACAAGGCACGTCTCCGGATCATTGGTGGGGGCAACAAGGATGGGCTACGGCGAGCGATCCACGCTCAAGGACTGCAGGATCAGGTGGACCTACTTGACTATGCGGACGACCTTTCGGAATTCTACGGATCGGGCCATGCCTTGCTGATGTGCAGCCGTCATGAAGCACTTGGCCGTGTGACGATCGAAGCCATGGCGCACGGCTTGCCAGTGATCGGCCGGGCAGAAGGAGGGACCCTTGAGGTCATTGAAGACGGAAGCACGGGACTGCTTTATGACAAGGGTCCAGAAGAACTAGCAGTACGCATGCTTCAATTGATCCGTGATCCGGAAGGGGCGCGCGAAATGGCGACAGCGGCCATGCGCGATGTTGCCGTGCGATTCACGGTGGAAGGGAGTGCGGATCGCGTGATGCAGCGTTACACCGAATTGTTGCAGGACCATGGAGCTTAGAGCTGAACACAACTGCGCTGGTGTGCTCATCCTGAATGGTCAGGGTGCGATCCCGGACAGGCCCTGTCCCGGTCATTCATATTGGGTTTCGATCCGTTGCACATGCCGCGCATAAGCCTGATAACACCCAGCTTGCAGCAGCAACCGTACTTGAGGGATTGCTTCACTTCCGTGCATGATCAGGGCTATGCGGAGTTGGAGCACATCGTGGTGGACGGCGGAAGTACCGATGGTTCCGTGGCAGAGATCGAAGCCATGAAGGATCGCCTCGCGTGGTATTGCAGCGAGCCCGATCGAGGTCAGAGCCATGCCCTCAACAAAGGATTGGAACACGCCACAGGAGCTGTATTCGGGTGGTTGAATAGCGATGATCTTTTGTTACCCGGTTCACTGCAGCGGATCGGTTCAGCGTTCGAGAGAGAACCTGAACTGGTTGCCTATGGTGGGCAACGCCTGTATCGCGATGCCAACGGTCACGATCGGATATCCGAATTGGACCACGCGGATGACATTGACGGACTCTTCATCCATCCACAAGTGAACCAACAATCCACCTTCTACCGCATGGATCTTGTGCGGAGGGTCGGTGGAGTGGAAGAGGGTTTGCACTTCGCCATGGATCTTGAATTGTGGTGGCAGATCCTGTTCACCGCAGAGCGTGCGCTGTTCCGTTTCGACGAAGTGCCATTAGCCGTTTTTCGGTTGCATGATGGAGCCAAGACCGCCACCGGCGGCAACTCTTTCCGCGATGAGACCGCCATCATCCTGCACCATTTGGCCGTGCAATTGGATCAAGAGGATCTGGCGCGTATACTCGGAATGGGCTACGACGTGGAGCGCTGCTTACGCCCCATGCCTGTTAGCGCACAACACCTACCGATCGTACGCCGAATGATCGTCTATTTCCTCATCAAATGGCACCATACCGTCCACCACCGGGCGGAGTTCGAAATGATGCAGGCATTTGTGAAGTCTGGCGTGGATGAGGATCTCATCGATCCTTCGCAAGTCGATCGCTGGAACAAGTTGAAGGTGAAACTGACCGGTCGCAGTTGGCTGACCTTCCGGATCGAACGCAAACTGGATCACCTGTTCGCATGAAGGCCAGCGTGGTGATACCGGTCTACAACAAGGCACCTTTCTTGAAGGAATGCTTGGAGAGCGTCTTTGCGCAGTCCTTCCAAGCCTTCGAGGTCATTGCAGTGGACGATGCCAGTACGGATGGAAGTTTGGACGTGCTGCGTTCCTGCACGGATCCGCGCTTACGCATCATCGAATTGGAACGGAACGTAGGACCGGGTGGCGCTGCACAGCGTGCCATGGACGCGGCGCAAGGCGAATACATCCTGCGTGTGGATGCAGATGATATCCTGTTCCCGGAACGCTTCGCCAAACAAGTGGCTTTGCTCGATCAACGACCGGAGATCGGCGTGTGCAGCGGGCACTTGCAGTTGCTTTCAGAACCGAACATCGTACATCGGGTGGAGATCGCGGATGTGGACTGCAAAGCCCGGATGCTATTCGGCGTGCCGATCAATCAACCTGCTGCTGCCTATCGCCGGAGCGTATTGGTGGAAAACGACATCCGTTTTCGGGATCACTGGCCGCGCTATGGCGAGGATTGGATGCAGCAGATCGAATTGGCGAAGGTGACCCGGTTCCAGAACCTCAATGAGCCTTTGATCCACTATCGGCATGGGAAGAACAACATCGCCTACGGTCGGGATCGAGCTGCGGATCTGCGTGCGCTCTACCGTCACGTGTTCACCTTCTTCGGTTTCCCCATGAACGATGAAGAACTCGAATTGCAACTCATGACGGTGCGGTGCGTTCCTATCCCGATCGATCGCGATCGTGTGCGAACATTCAGAGCATGGTTGGATCGGCTCGCTGCGTCGAATGAACGCTTGCAAGTGTTCGATACCCAGGCCTTACAACGGCAGTTGGACCGAATCTGGAACGACTTCTTCTACTTGCTTCCAGCCTATGGGTGGTCTCCCTCGGTCGCGCATTGGGGAATAGGGCAGGGACCGTCCTGGAAGCAATTGTATTACTTGCTGGCCGTACAGCTGAAAGGCGGAGCGCACGAAAGGTTGTTCAAGGAATGAAGGAGCTCTGGTTATTCACTACACGTTTTCCCTACGGATTGAGGGAGTCGTTCCTCGAGAACGAATTGCCCATACTCTGTGCGCGGTACGATCGGGTGCTGGTGTTCCCTGAACATACGGAGGATGGCCTAAGGACCTTGCCACCGAACGCCGAGTTGCAAGTACCCGTGAAGGATCCGTACGGCTCGGCTTCCATTGGTGAAATGATCCGGTCCACACCCTTGGTCGTGAAATTGATCCTTTCGCTCCTGCGAGATGCACCTTCGTTCAAGATCCTGCGCGCCCAGTGGCCGGATCTGCGCAGTCGGATCGGCCAATTGATCCGGCGCAGCCTGGTGCTGCGACAGCGGATCGAGAAGGACTACGACCCCGAACGCGTAACACTCTACACGTATTGGACACACGATTGGACCACGGTACTCGGCTTGGTCCAACACAAGGTTCCCAAATTGAACTACTTCAGTCGGGCACACGGTTTCGATGTGTTCGAAGCGCAGAACCTGAACGGATGGATACCCTTCCGTTCCTTCCAATTGCGCCATGTGTCAAAGGTCTATTGTGCCTCGCGCAGTGGCATGGAACATTTGCGCCGCCGCCATCCGGAACGAAAGGATCTTTTCGAATTGGCCCAGTTAGGAACACGGGACCACGGGGTTGGTCCATTCGACCCCACCGGGCCGTTGCGGGTGGTGAGTTGTTCGTTCTTGATCCCGCGCAAGCGCGTCCTGTTGTTGGTGGAAGCACTTAGCGCCGTCGATGTTCCGGTGGAGTGGACCCATTTCGGTGGTGGAACAGAAGAGGCGACCGTACACGAGGCGGCGAGTCGACTGCCGGCCCACGTGAAAGTGGATCTGAAAGGCATGACACCGAATCCGGTGATCATGGATTGGTACCGTTCCCACCCGGTGGATGTCTTCATACATCTCAGTCACTTGGAAGGAGGTGTGGTCGTAGCGGTGCAGGAAGCGGCCAGCTTCGGTATTCCGGTGATCGCCACCGATTCCGGTGGGATCCGCGAGATCATGGGGGAACGCACCGGGATCCTACTGCAGAACGACCCATCCACACTACGCATCGCCGAACTTCTGAATGGTTGGAGAAAAGGACCAATGGCCATTGAGGCATTCCGTACGGGCGTGCGTCAGGCTTGGAAAGAGCAGTTCGATGCGAATGTGGTCTTCCATCGGTTCGTGGATCGCATTTCGAACGGGTAGCAAGCGGGAAACTTCGTAGCCATCACATGCGGTGGCCGACCTTTGCCGGTCTGGGTCGTGGAACACATGAAGATCGCTGTTGTCATTCCGTGCTACAACGTCGCCGAACACATTGGGCGGGCCGTTGGATCCGTTCTGGCACAGACCCACCGTGATCTGGACATCGTAGCGGTGGACGATGGAAGTACGGACGGCACGGCGGAGGAACTGGATCGCTATGTGCAACAGGGCCTGTTACGCTGCATTCGGCAGGACCGAAAAGGAGCGTCAGCAGCGCGCAACGTTGGCATGCTCGGCACCGAAGGGGAGTACATCCAGTTCTTGGATGCGGATGACGAATTGGCACCGGACAAGATCGGTCGTCAAGTGGAACTGATCCGTGCCGCTAAGGATCCGGCACTCATCATCGGTGACTACATCGATCGTATGGAAGACGGTACCACTACGGAAAAGCGATGTGGAACGGACGATCCTTGGATGGCCTTGATCAAGGGAAGGTTGGGCACCACTTCTGCGGATCTGTGGCAGCGTGCTTCCGTCCTATCGGTAGGCGCTTGGGACCCGACCTTGGCCAGCAGCCAAGATCACGAATTGGCCTTCCGCGTGATGCGTGCCCAAGGCAAGGTGGTATTCGATGGCCGTGCGGATACCACGATCCTGAAACGGAACAAGGGATCCATTAGCAAAGGCGATCCGATCGGAAATTGGGAACGCTACATCGCCTTGCGTGTTTCCATCCGGGAGCACATGCGTACAACGGATGCCACAGCGTACGCCGAACACATCGCCACGGTCGATCAGCTCATCTTCGGCGCGGTCCGTATCGTTTCCAAGTCGGATCCGGCCCGCGGCTACGCGTTGTTCGAAAAGCATTTGCCTACGGGCTTCGTGCCCCGCGCGGAAGGAGCTACCTCGGCCGCATACCTGCGCCTGTACAAGTGGATGGGCTTCAGCACGGCGGAGAGGGCTATCGGCGCATTGGATAACTTGCAACGCATGTTCGGCAAGGGATGAACAACAAGCTTCAGGATCCTGTACGCCCAATGATCGATCCGTATCACAACGCCCGATGAAGATCCTGCTCGTGGTGGTCGGCGCGCGCCCCAATTTCATGAAGGTGGCGCGCTTTCGTGAAGTGGCGGCGATCCGTGGTGATTTCGGAATCGAAGTGGTCCATACCGGACAGCAGAGCGATGATCGAATGACCACGGTGTTCCTGGATCAATTCCAGATCGAACCAGACCATTGGTTGGGGATCGGACCTGGGGATCCGCACGAACAGATCGCGCACATCATGCTTGGTCTTGGACCCGTGATCAAACAAGTCGCACCGGTCGGAATGGTGGTCGTAGGCGATGTCACCAGCACCCTAGCAGCCGCGCTCACGGCGAACAAAATGGGCATCCCCTTGATCCATTTGGAGAGTGGGTTACGGAGTGGTGATCTCCGTATGCCGGAGGAGGTCAACCGCATCCTCACCGACCGCATCACGGATCACTTCCTCATCACCGAACCCAGTGCGAGGGAGCATTTGCTGAACGAGGGTACTCCACCCGAGCGGATCCACTTCGTAGGCAATACCATGATCGATACCCTTGTGGCCTTTCAGGATCGCATCGCAACGGACCCGATCTTGGCCACCCAAGGCTGGGAAGGAGGGCACGCGTTGATCACCATGCACCGCCCGGCCGCCGTGGATGATCCCGTGGCTGCCAACCGGACCGTGGACATGATCGAGGCCGTCGCCAAGCGGCATCGGTCCATCTTTCCGATCCATCCGCGCACCCGATCACGCTTGCAGGCCAATGGTCTTTTGGATCGTCTAAGCAGCATCCCTAACCTGCACCTTGCTTCGCCTCTGGATTACTTCGCTTTCCAACGGGTGCTCGCGACGAGCACATTCGTGGTAACGGACAGCGGAGGGGTGCAGGAAGAGACCACCTATCGCGGGATCCCGTGCCTGACCTTGCGACCGAATACCGAACGGCCGATCACATTGGAGATCGGGACGAACGAATTGGTTCCGTTCGATGTGGCTTCGTTGAACGCCGCGATGACACGGATCATGGATGGTTCCTTCAAGAAAGGCCGTTGTCCGGAATTGTGGGATGGTCATGCTACCGAACGGGTCTTCGAGGTACTATCGCGAACGTTGTGATCTTCTTCATCACATACAACGACCACCCCTCGGGGGTGTATTGGAGTCAGGTCACCGATGTGGTGGACCACCTGAATGAGTTGGGTCCGGATCACGTACGCTTGGTGGCCATGGTCTCGTTGAGGCGATTCCGGGCTTCACGCCGTATCATTCTGAAAAGGCATCCCAAGGCCATCGTGGTCCCGATGATCCCAAGGGCGCATCAATGGCGGGCCAATTGGATCTGGCTCTTTTTGCTTTGCCTGATCCATCGGCCCACCGGCATGATCGGTCGGGGCATTTTCGCCACGGCGTTGGCTCTGCGGATGCGGACTCGTGGTCTGGTGGATAAGGTCTGCTTCGATGCCCGAGCGGCCTATGGTGCCGAATGGCGTGAGTTCCGCGTTGTGGATGATGATCTTCTCATCGCGGAATGCGCAGAGGTCGAAAAGGAGGTGGTTCGCGAGGCCGATCTGCGCATGGCCGTGAGCGGTGCATTGGTATCGCACTGGCGCGAGGTCATGCAGTACAATGGTCAAGGTCATGAAGTGATCCCGTGCACCTTGGGCCGGGACCTGCAAAAAGTGGGTGGGATCGATCGGATCGGGTTGCGTCGTGAATTGGGCTGGGGCGAGGATGATCTGGTCCTGGTGTATTCGGGCAGTACAGTGGGCTGGCAATCCGTGGATCTCATGGCCATGGTATTGGAGACGGTGTTGAACCGCGATCCGACGGCAAGAGCCTTGTTCTTGAGCCAAGATGATGAACACATCCGGCTCTTGAAGAAGCGCTTTCCTGGACGCGTTGAATTGCGCTGGTATCCGCACGATCGCGTATTGCCCGTACTCGCATGTTGCGACATCGGCTTGTTGGTGCGCAATCCATCGATCACCAACAAGGTGGCCTCACCGACCAAATTCGCAGAATACCTCAGCGCGGGGTTGCAGGTGCTGATCTCCGAAGAACTCGGCGATCTCTCGCCTTTGGTCCGTTCCCACGGACTGGGCTGGGTGTTGGGTGCGTCCGTGCCCGATCTCAAGAAACCAACTGCAGCAGATCGGGAACGTTCTATGCGGTTTGCCTATGAGAGCTACACGAAATCGGCCCACGACCCACAATACCGTCAGCTCTTGCGTTGTGCTGGTCCTTCACGGGTGTACGCCTCCAGCTTGGCCCAGGAAGCGTCCGCAGAGCTCCCTCATGGCCTGGTCTCTGTGGTGGTGCCCAGCTTCAACAAGCTCCGGTACATCGAAGAAATGGTGGCTTCTGTTCAAACGGGTTCTTATTCGGACTGGGAAATGCGCTTCGTGGATGATGCCAGCACGGATGGTACGCGCGAGTTGATCGCCGAGCTTGCAGAGAAGGACCCGCGCATCCACTTGCATTTGTTGCCAGAGAACAGAGGAGCCAATCATTGTCGGAACCTGGGCGTGCAAGAGGCCAAGGGTGATCATCTGCTTTTCTTGGATGCCGATGATGTGCTCGGTCCGGACTGCATTCGGGACCGGCTTCGGATCGCGGCGCTCGGTGATTTCGATCTGGTGGTCTCCACCATGGAGGTCTTCCACCAAAACCCTGGTGATGGGACGAATCGCTGGGTGCCGTCAGCGCGGGATCCGTTGGCCGAGTTTCTACGGCACCGGTTGCCATGGAGCGTGATGCAGCCCCTGTGGAAGCGGAAATTCCTATTGGAACTCGGAGGCTTCGACGAGAGCTTTTCGCGTCACCAGGATGTGGAGTTCCATACCCGGGCGTTGTTCGATCCGTTCGTGAAGTACTGCACCATCGTGGATGGTCCGGATTGTTTCTACCGGATCGATGAGGACCGCAAGGTCTTGAAGCCGTATGACCTACTCGAAGGCTTTACACGTTCAGCGTTGAAGTACTACTTCAAGTTCTACGAGCAGGCCGCGCGGACAGGAAGGCACCGGTTGCTGGTGGGCATCATCTACCAAACCCACATTCAATTGATCCACTACCGCAAACTGGACAAGATCTCGCAGGGAGAGTTCGATCGCCTGTACACGTTGTTGATGGATCCAGCTTTTACAGAACGGATCGGTACGGTGAAGCGCACGTTGCTGAAACTCTCAGGATGGTATAACGCTTTGCCCGTACGCATACCCGGGGTCAACTTGGTGCTCTACCGGTTGGTCACCTTATGATCCGCCCAAGCGGTGGCGCATCTGGTCCATCCACACATCACGCGGGTCGTCGGGTTGCGCATCGGTGGTCACGATCGAACCATCAGGGGCCTCTCGCCGCGCCACTGAACGACCCTGGATCCTTCGGGTGCCCTACTTTCGCGGCATGGCGGAGAAGGTTTTGATCACGGGCGGTGCAGGTTTCATCGGATCGGCGATCTGCACGCACTTGGGTGGGCTCGGATACGAATTGCATGTGGTGGACGACCTGTCATTCGGTCGTAGGCACTTGGCACCGGTACCCGATGATCGTTTCCACAAGGTGGATATCCGCGATCGGGAGGCTGTTCAGAGGGTGTTCAATGCGGTGCGTCCTGATTGGACCCTGCATCTGGCGGCGATCCATTTCATCCCGTATTGCAACGCAAATCCGGTGGAGGCCACCGAGATCAACATCATCGGCACCATCAATGTGTTGGATGCGGCAGATGCTTCGGGGTCCTGCAAGCGTGTATTCGTGGCCAGCACGGCCGCCGTCTATCCGATCTCTGCGGGTGCAATGGATGAGGAGCATACCACCGGCCCCATGGACATCTACGGCGTCACCAAACTCGCCACGGAGAAACTGGCCAGTGAGTTCCATTTGCGCACCGGCATCACCACTGTCGTGGGACGGTTCTTCAATGCGTTCGGTCCCAACGAGACCAATCCGCACCTGATCCCGGAGGTCCAACAGCAATTGCTCTCGGGTTCCCGTACGTTGAAACTGGGGAATCTGGATCCGAAGCGCGATTTCATCCATACACAGGACATGAGCCGTGCCATCACAGCATTGATGAAGTCGGAGATGGTGGGCTACGATACCTTCAACATCGGTCGCGGGATCGAGTACAGTGTGCGTGAGATCGTGGAAGCGTTCGAACGGCAATTGGGTGAACGGATCACCATCGAGGTGGACCCGACTCGTGTTCGTAAGGTGGAGCGCATGCATCTGCTGGCGAATGTCGAGAAGCTGAAGCGCATGACCGGTTGGGAACCGGAATGGGGTATCGACGAGGGAGTTGCGACCTTGCTCAAAGAACGGATCGAGTTGTGAGCGTGAAGAACGCGAAACCACATGTGGTGATCTGCACCGATGGCGTGTTCCCACAAGCCATGGGAGGCATGCAACGCCATACCCGGTTACTTGCGGAGTACCTTGCAAAGAGCGGTGAAGTTTCCCTCACGGTGATCCACCCACATGCCGAGCAGGTGTTTGGAACGGAGCTCGGTATCAACGAAGTGCGGATCGAACCGATCGATACACAGCGGAACTACTTGCGCGAATTGTGGCGCTACAGCGAACGTGTTGCAAAGAAGTTGGATGCCCTAAGTGCGGATGTGATCCTTTCCCAAGGTTTCTGTGTGTGGAAGGGCATGGAACGCTTCCGGTCGCGGTTGATCCTGCACCCGCATGGACTCGAGATGTTCCAAGGGATCGGTGCAAAAGAGCGGGCCATGGGTCGGCCGTTCCGGTGGGTCGTACGGTACATGGCACGAAGAAGCGCGTATGTGGTTTCACTTGGTGGCATCCTCACGCGGATCCTCAACGGTTTGGTGGAAGGTTCCAGCAGTACAGTGGTCACGGTGCCGAATGCCGTGGAACTTCCTGCGGAGACAACGCCATACGAAGTACATCCTGGGCCGCTGCGTTTGCTGTTCGTAGGCCGCTTCGCATTCAACAAGGGATTGGATCTGCTGATCGCAGTTGCGAGACGGTTGGAGCGCGAGGGGAAAGGGGATGCCTTCCTCTTCGAATTGGCTGGCGATGGCCCATTACTGAACGCGATCCGCGCCGAAGGTCTTCCTCCGAACGTTCAACTGCTGGGTCGGGTGGATGATGAGACCTTGTTCAAGGCCTACGCCGAGTGTGATGCATTCATTCTACCGACGCGGTTCGAGGGCATGCCCACCGTGGTGTTGGAAGCCATGGCACGATCCAGGCCCATCATCGTGAGCGATGTCGGGGCCACGGCGGAATTGGTGGATGGGTCCAATGGATATCTCCTTCCTAAAGGCGATCCGGAAGCATTATACCAAGCGGTGATCGCATTCGGTGCGCTGAACGCGGATCAACGGCAGGCGATGGCGCTCTCTTCTCGGCAGCGCGTGCAGGAACGCTTCACATGGTCTGCGGTCACAGCGGAGTTCCTGTCCTTGTTCCAACTCGTGGATCGGTCGGTCGCTCACCGCGAATAGCAGCAACGGTATTGGAGTGGCGCATTGCCGGTCGCTGGCCAGGTCCCGGTCGCCATGCAAGTGCCTTGTCCCACCACACGGACGGAGTTGTCCTCGTTCGAGGTGTTGTTCGTCCATTCCCAATTGTCCACCGTGCCCGTAAGTCCCAGCGCACCATTCGCACAGCCCAGATAGAATTCGGACCAGGTACACAACCGCCTTCCTGCAGAGGCACAGGTCACTGAAGCCATGAAGAAGTCGACGCCTGATCTTTGCCCCGGTTCAATGCAGAATTGCGCACTGGCTGCGACCATACCGGTCGGACAACTTCTTATACGGTCGTGAACTCCATTGATCAGTTGCATCGCGGCACCGTCGAAGATCAGCGAAACCATGGAACCGGTGACCAGTTCGGCACCATCCACCGGGAGGCTTCCACGCATCAACCCGAACGGACCTTGGCCATTCAAGATCAGTGTCACCGGGCCTGTGCTGGTCACGGGCGATCGCACCACAACATGAAGGCCGATCGCCAAGTCCGTGGTTCCGGGGATGGTAGCGGCCCAGTCATTGCCGGTCACTCCGGTAATGGAATGCAGGATCCCGCTCTGTGCCACACCGGCGGTCAATGCATCGCCCGATCCCGTGGAGAGGGGTAGGCCCGTGACCTGCCGATCCATGGGGTCCGCTCCGGTCAGGATGATCGGAAGGTCCACATGCACTTGGGCCAACAACGAGCACGGGACGGCCATGGCCAAGAGGGTATGGAGCCACTTCGTCATCGCGGATGGTAACAACAGCGGGTATCACCAACGATCAACGTGATCGCATTGGCCGTGCGTTGGCTTTGACACGTGAATCGACCGGCCTGATCCGCAGTATGCGTGTGGTTCGAGGTGTCGTCGATCCATTCCCACTCATCGAACAGTCCGCCCAGTTGAGCACCGGCCAGGGTACATCCTGCCACGTACTCATCCCATGTGCAGAGTTTACCTCCGCGATCCCCGCAGCGGGCGATGGCTTGATAGATCTTCAACCCAGAGGTTGCGTTCGTCTCCATGCACAACCGTTCGTTCACCGACACCGAGCCCGGGGGGCAAGTCGCTCGATCGGCGTTCAACAGGATCCACGTTCCAGCATGCAACAGGATCTCGGCCACCGTCCCGCTGCCCAGCGGTGCGTACTGCACTGGAAGGCCATCCGGTCTCACTACAGGCAACGCGGCCATGTCACCTACACGGATCCATGGCATCACCTGATCATTGCCTACAGCACTGAATCGAAGAAGTTGGCCGTCTTGATAGTAGGTCAACCCAGGCGAGACTGAAAGCGTCAGTGTGTCGGCGGTCACGGTGCCGGATGCCCAATGGACCTGTCCCGAAGAAGCTACATCCACCGATATCGCTGCACCTTCATTGATCGGATCACCAAGTCCATTGATGCCGCGCTGCCCCTCGGGTCCGGTGGCACGTATGGGTACATCGATCTCCACTTGGGCAGTAGCGCACAAGCTGGAACAAAGGGCTATGGCACCGATCCATTTCATCGGTCGGTACAGCATCGAAAGCGGAAAGGATCCATGGGTAGTCCCCAACCACCGTAATTGCAGCCCGTGCCCGGCACGTCGATCTCGCCGTTGTTCCCGGCACCCACCACCTTGGCCGTTGCATCATTGTTCGCGGCGTGGTCCACCCATTCAGCAGTGGACACCGTCCCGAGGAAGCCCGGTAGCCGACTACAGGCGTGGGCCCATTCACCCATGGTACACAAGCGCGCACCTTGTGCGGAGCAAGCAGTGGCAGCCGCGAAGAACGAAGTGGCGGTGTCGGACGAGTCCGCGATACAATACTCCCGTGAAGCGGAATGGAACCCTTGCGGACAACTCAGCGAAATGGAGGAAAGGAGTTGGAATCGGGCGCCATCGAAGATCAATCGCACCGCCACTCCAGTAACGAGATCCGCACTATCCAAGGGCACACCGCCTGACTTCACGATCGGTCGTGCTCCAAGACCGTTCAGTTCGATGGTGGGCCCTGATGCGTTGGTTTGGGTGGGAACAGCGGTGATCATCATACCCACGGTGTATGCGGTGGGTTCGGGGATCAGATCACCGACCAAGGCTACAGTTCCTTGCAAGACCGTGTAGTTGGTACTCGTGCGTCGTTCCGTACCAGCACTCATCAACGCATCGGGTACTTCCGGCGTGCCGAGGTCCAGCACTTGCCGGTCGTTGGGCGATGGTCCATCCAGCAGCACGCGCTCCGGGATATCCCATTGCGCCAGTAGAACTGTGGCGGAACACAAGATGCCACAAACCAAAAGGAACGAACGGAGCAGCGAGGTCGGTTCGACGTGGCTCCGTGAAGAGATCATGAATGCGCGCTCTTCCAGGGGGATTCAACGTGAATGACAACACCGCGAATTGCGATCGATACTGCCCGATACCAAGGCTGTTCCAGTGGTGGAACACGTGCTGGATCCCGCGATGCGCGCCGACCCATTCTCATTCACCGCATCGTCGGTCCACTCCCAGTTGCCTAGCATCCCGGTCAATCCCAATTCTGTAGCCTTGTTGCAAGCGACAATGAACTCCGTCCAACTACACAACCGAAGGCCATTCGCCGCGCAATTGGCATTGGCCGTGAAGAAATCGCTCGCCCCGTGCTCGGTCGGCTGGATGCAAAAGGCTTCACTAACCGCCACAAGACCCGGATCACATGGCTTGCGCGCATAGATCGAACCATTCAACACATGGAACGAGGTGCCGTCGAATACTACGGAGAGTGGGGATCCGGCTTCCACTTCGGTCGCGTCATACGGGGACTGCACGCTGTTGATCAACGGGAAAGGTCCAGCACCATTCACCAAGAGGCTCACCGGACCGGATGCTGTTGCCGGCGTGAGCAGCAAGAGATGTGTACCCGGAATGGGGTCACTGATGAGCGAGGGAAGCGTAACGTTCCATAGGCTCGTGCCGGTCGCGGTGACCGTTCGGTACGCCCCGGCCTGCTCGACACCCGCAGTGAGCACCGCCGCTGGTTCACTCGAATTCGGCAAGCTCAACACTTGGCGGTCGGTATCGGTGGGGCCGGTCAGGATCAACGGGCGATCCACCTGGACCTGGGCGAGGCAATCGCCACCGATCAACAGCAACAGGAGTGGGAGCGTGCGCATCTCGATCATCGTCAACGGGGTTCGAAACAGCACCGACTGCGAGCGAATGTGGTGGTATTGGGAAGTGCCCACTGTTGCGCGGTACACGAGTCGAGGCCGACGATCACGGCCGTGTGCGCGTGATTCTGGGTGTCATCGATCCATTCCCAAGAGGCCCCCATCCCATTGAGATCTGCGTTCAACAAGGTACAAGCGGCGTGGTACTCCCCCCATTTGCACAAGCGTCCACCCATCTGCAAGCATCGGTCGGAAGCCGGGTAGAAGAGCAGGTTCTGCTGGCCGTACACTTCGATGCACAAGTGCGCATTGGCAGCAATTGTCCCGTGTGGGCAACCAAGTTCTGGCGCATTCATCAGGATCCATCGACCGTCCGCGAAGAGCACTTCACAGATCACACCGGAACGGATCTGCCCGCGTGCAGGCCAAACGCCATCGGGTCGTACGAGAGGTGCTGGAACCAGTCCGTCGCAAGCCAAGGTCACCACCCCGAATACATTCATCGGCGCGATGAATCGCAGCAATTGACCATCTCGGTATGCGGATATGGGCACGGTGGGTTGCAGCGTGATAACATTGGTCACCACGGTAGCTTCTGCCCAGTTCGCGACACCGAGCAGGCTTGCTTCTACCGTGATCGCGGCATCTGCTGCTATGGGCAATGCGAGTCCATCGATCCCGCGTTGTTCAACATCGCCGATGAAGTCGATCGGTACATCCACTGCTACCTGACCGTACAGCGGAACGCTTAGAAGTGAGATGAAGAGGAGCAGATTTCGCATTATCTTGATCTACAGCACCGGTACCTCACAGGGGCAGCGATCCCACTGGTTGCACCATATTCACAAGCAATACCGGTCACTTCGGTCGGACCGTTGGATCCAGCGCCCACCATCTTACCATCCGATCCACTGTTGGCACCGTCGCCCACCCATTCGTACGAACTCACGGTTCCCAAGAAACCCGGTTTGGTCCTGCACGCCGTTGTCCATTCGCCGAACGTACACATGCGTGCACCGATCGCGTCGCAGGCCATCACCGCTTGATGAAAGTTCCTGACACCACGGACGGAGTCCGCGATGCACGTCAACGCACTGGCCGGAGAATAGCCCGAGGGACAGGGACGATACGCATTGTTCAGCAGCATGAAGCGTGTACCATCGTAGACCAATCGTGCTGGGGTCGCGGGTTGCAGATCCGCACTATCCAAGGGGACTTGCCCCCACTTCACGATCGGTCGGGCACCCAACCCGTTCAGGTCGAGTTGAGCCGCTTGGACGTTCCTTTCCGACGGCAGCACGGTTACCATCAAGCCAGGTGTGTATGCCGCAAGGTCGGGCTGCAGTGATCCGACCAGAACGTCTGTTCCTGTCACCATCACCGTTGTGGTGACCCCACTGCGCACCGCGTCCACACTGATCGCTGCATCCACTGAAACAGGATCGGCCAGACCACGCACTTGCCGATCGTCCGCAGTGGCGCCATTCATTTCGATCCGCACGGGTACTTCCCACTGGGCGCTGGCCAAGGTCGGTATCAGGATCAGCAGCGATCGGATCAAATTCCTCATAGCCTTCTGAACTTGAATGTTCCGGATCCATTCACCCGAAGGAAATAAGTGCCTATGGCCAAGTGACCGAGGTGCAGTGTCGCACGGTCCTGTGCTCCAAAAGCATCTTGCTCGATCACGCGACCCAAGGGATCCAACACCTCGATGGTTCGGATACTTCCTTGGTGGCGGGCGCCCACGTGGATCAGATCGGTCACCACGGTCGGCCACACCACGAACGCATCTTCAGCGACCATGCTGGCCACACCCGTGGGAGCGTCCACATCGAAAGCTGTAAGCAAGGCCCACGGTGCCAAGTCCGTGGCGCTCACCAAATTCATTCCTGGGCTGCTGGTGCTGGTCAATAGCACCCATGGGCCGATCTCGTCCGGTGATCGGAACAGCGCCAATCGCATCGGGTCCAGTCCATTCAGTTCCGAAGGGTCGTACCGCAGGTCGAGATCCATGGCTGCTCCGTTGGTCAACGGACTTTGAATGCGGTAGGAGCGTGCAATGCTGCCGTCCCCTTCGGGAAGCACGAAAGGGGTATGGCTGCGCTCCAAAACCAATGGGCCTGCAGTGGAAGTGGTGGTGACCGTCAAGCCCAATCCGCCGGGTTCCTCTCCATCGAATGGCCCAAGGGCGACGGGACTAACGCGTTCAAAGCCAGTTCCCGTGATGGGTGCTCCTGCTGATTCCGCGAGAATGGACTCCGCTCCGAGGTCGATCACCCCGTCGTTCACCAAGGTCACATCAGGTCCAAGAACCCATGTCATTGGACTTTCCAGCCGTAGGGTCGTCCCGGAATGGATCGTCATCGTGCCCGAAGGCAGTTCCATGGTCTGCGCATGGGAACCCAACGCCAAGGACCCGAACAAGGAACAGAGGAAGAACTTGTGCATGGAAGTCCAAAGATAGGAGAGGTACGGATCATGGGCTTTCCGCGATCCCTAGCTTTGGCGCAAAAGCAGGTCATGGATATCAAAGGAGTCATAGCGGACCAGATGGGCCACTTTTCGGTGGTCGATCTTCCGGGTGTGCTGTTCGTGGTGTTGTTCAGCACAGGGCTGACCTATGTCATGGCTCGTTTCGGGATCCGGGAGGAAGGTCCTGTTGCCCGCAGGACCGCGCTTTGGGGTGCCATTGGTGCGTTGTCGGCAGCACTCGTTCGTTCGCAATTGCCGGTAGCGGTATTGTTCCTCGCTGCAGCGATCCTGGTGGGAAGGCAGGAGCGTGCTGGGCAAGAGACGATCACGTTGGTATCCGCCTTGGCGATCGGGATCGGCTGTGGCACTGGAGCCTCGGTGGTGGTCGCTCTGGTACTGATCCCGTACCTCTTCATCCTGCGTTGGGCATATCCGCGCATCCCTCGCTGATGAAGGGAACCCGGGGCCGAGAGTTTGTTGGGTCCATCTTGTTGTGCGTTGCCACGGTGGTCGCGTTCTTCGGTGCAGCGGCGTTTCGAATGCCCGTGTATGAGCCGGTACATGGTTACCTCTTCAACGAGGTCCGCATCCGACCCGAGAGATCCCCACTGGATCGTGGCGGGCAACTCGTGCTCCACTCGGATGCCGGGGGGGTGGATCTGGCCCTTGGAGCGGATGGGCGTTGGATCGCTTACGGTCCGGAAGTAAGGTTGAACATCGAGCCCGATCGGCGGTCTATCGCGCACCTGCTCAGCACTCCCATCTCACTGAACTGGAGGCACCCATTATTCGGTTTGCCAGAAGCTTGGGTGGCACGCTATGCAGAACGCGATACCCAAGGGCGAAGTGGCCCTGTGAAGCTGCATACCAAGGTCTTCGCGGATCACGGTGATCTGCCGGTGCTGTCCTTGGTGATCCCCACGGGCTCCTTGCTCGATCCTGATACGGGACTCATGGTGGTAGGCAATGCCATCTTCCATGCACCGGAGAAGGTGCTGGAGACCGACCGCACGGATCCTCGGTGGTGGAAGTATCCGGGGAATTTCCACATGCGCGGGAAAGCGTGGGAGCGCGAAGGGATCGTACAACTCTTGGACGGATCCGGAGAAGAGGTGTTCCAATCAACTGTAGATGTAAGGATCAACGGGCAAATGACACGGGCCTTTCCGCAACATGCGCTGCGGCTGGAGTTTCCGGAACGCGTAGCCGAGGATCTATTCGGGGAGGAAGCCAAGAATGGCTACCAGAGCCTGGTGTTGCGATCCGCCGGGAATGACCAGATCAAGGCCATGCTGCGCGATGCCTACCAGCATGATCTCTGCAAGGGCTTGCCTTTCGATGTGAGTGGACATCGCACGTGCGTGGTGTACATCAACGGCGCATATTGGGGTGTGCATCACATCCGGCACCGCATGGATGATCACGAGTTGGCCAGACGGTATGGAGTAAAGAAGAAGCACATCACGATCTTGGAGGACGAAGCGCGGTACTATCGGGGCGACCCTGCGCTGATCAGCGAGTTCGAGCACTTGGCCTATCGGAGCCGGGAGTGGAACGGGAAGGACCCGCAGTGGTTGGATACGCTGAACGCCCGCATCGATGTGGACGGGTTCCTGTATTACATGGCTACCCAGATGATCGTGGCCAACATGGATTGGCCGGGACAGAACGTGAAGTTCTGGCGGTATACCGGAAATCCGAAAGCAGGCTCGCACTTGGATGGTCGCTGGTATTTCATCATGGGCGATTCGGATCTGGGGTATGGTGCAGCAGCCGATGCAAAGACCGACCTCTTCCTGCGCGTGAAGGCCCAAGAGGTCCCGATCACATGGATCTTCCGGGCTTTATTGCGAAATGGGAGTGTGCGAGCGCACTTCATCACCATTGCCCGGGAGTTGGCCAATGGGCCGTTTTCCGCAGTACGGTCCTTGGAACGGTTGGATCGGTTCGTTGCGCACATGGCCCCGGAAATGGAGCGCCATACGCAACGGTGGCGTCGGCCATCGAATGTGGCGACTTGGCAACGGGAAGTGGAAGTGATGCGCATCTTCGCGACCGAACGCCAACAGGAAGTGCTCGATCAGCTGAACGCATTCGAGAAGAAAGGGAACTGAACAGATGCTGCGCTACATCCTTCGCAACTACCAGTTCTACCTCATGGTCATCTTGTACGTGATCATCGGGGTGTATGGTGGGCCAGCCCTATTCATCTTCCTGCCGCTCTCGGTGTTCTTCATGAAGTCCCGTGAGTTATGGGGCGACATGCTCTTCGGTTTAATCATCGTCCTGGTGCTCTCGGACCTGACGCCATGGTTCTTCAGTATGCAGATCTTCAAAGGCGCGAAGAATACCTATATCTCAGCGCTCGCACTGATCTTCTTCTTGGAGCGCTATCGGTTCGTGCCCTTTTCCAAGGTCTTCAATGTCTTCTTTCCGTTCTTTGTTTACAGCTTCTTCCCGCTGATCTTCTCCGGCACCATCATCGTTAGCGTGCAGAAGACCATTTCGTACGCACTGCTGTACTTGATCATACCGAACTACGTGCTGTACAATTTTCGGCGTTGGGGCTGGGATTTCTTCAAGAACTTGATCCGGTTCATGACCGTTGTCCTGCTTTCTGGTTTCATCATCCTGTACTTCGGGGAATTCTATGCGTACATGATCGGTCGTTTCCGAGGCTTGTTCGGCAACCCGAACGGACTGGCCCTTTTCTGTTTCTTGTTGATCATGCTCACTACAGTGGTCAGCGAGATCAATAAGGACCTCCTCAATTGGAGGGACAAGGCGTTCGTGTACGGCACGGCGCTTTATTTCTTGATCGCGTCCGGATCCCGTTCGTCGCTTTTGGCACTCATCATCTTCTTGGTATTCGGTCGGTTCTTTGCGGCCTCCCCGTTCCTTGGTTTCATGGCGCTGATCGGTGTATTCGGCATCTTGGAGGTGGTTCTCCAAAACTTGGAACCGATCGTCATGTTCCTGGGCATCGAGGATTTCGTGCGCTTGAAGACCCTCGAATCCGGCAGCGGTCGGTACTTCGCATGGGAGTTCGCTTGGATCCACATTCAGGACTACATCGTATTCGGCGGAGGCTTTGGGACCGATGAGCGGATCATGCGCAAGCACCGGATCTACTTGGAACGGATGGGGCATCAAGGCGGCGTACACAACGCGTACCTCTCCTTTTGGTTCGATGTCGGCATCATTGGCCTGCTCCTCTTCTTCCGCTCCTTCATACTTATCTTCATCAAGGCCAGTAAATTGGTTCCCATGAGCATCGGGGTCATGTTCGCCGTGCTGTTCTCCGTCTCTTACGAATCCTGGTTGGTCAGCTCACTCAATCCTTTTACCATCATCTTGGTGATCATCCTAACGATCGTCTCCGAGGAGGAGATCGTGGGTTGGAAGGAAGAGTTGCCGATGCCGGAAGACCAAGGAGACCTGGCATTGGAACCAGTTCTGGCCATATGATCCCGTTATCTCCCGAGGAGGAACAACATGAAACGTAGACTCATCATCCTTGGCACCATCCTGTTGCTATTGATCGGTGGTGGCTTTCTGGCCGATCGCATGCTCAAGTCCCGCAACCACCCTGGATTGCGCACATTCCTGCATCAATGGTGGGTGAACTACCCGGCCTCTTTCGCGGTGGAACCCTTGGAACTATCCATCCATGTGGAGCAGCGTGATCTGGATGCGATCCAAGCCGTGGTCGAAGCGGCGCGTGAACGTGGAGTGATCATGCCTGAAGGCAACGAATACGTACCGGCCGTGCTCGAATACGAAGGTTACTCATTCCGCACCAAGCTCCGCATCAAGGGAAAGATGGACGATCATGTGAAGGGCAAGAAATGGTCCTTCCGTGTGATCGCGAAAAAGGATAATGGCTTCTTCGGTATGCAGCGATTTTCCCTGCAGCATCCTGGAACACGCAATTACCTCTGCGATTGGTTCTACCACCGGCTGATGAAAGGGGAGGGAGCCATCGCCTTGCGTTACGGTTTCATTCGACTCAAGTTCAACGACGAGGATCTAGGGGTCTATGCCTACGAGGAACACTTCGGTCCAGAGGTATTGGCCAACAATGGTCGCCTCAAGGGACCGCTGTTCCGGTTCGATCCAGGGTTGTTCTGGGTGCATCGGTTGAATATGATGCAGCAGATCCGGTACAACGAGCCGTTCGGTACCTATCAAGCTGCAGCACTGGATCCTTTCGGAGGTGGTGATCTGGAAAAGGACAGTACCCAATTGCAACTCTTCGAGGAAGCCATCGGGCGCATGGATGCCTTTCGCAGGGGGCAGTTGAACGCATCGGAGGTCTTTGATGCACACGGCCTCGGGATACGACATGCCATTCTGGATCTGGTGGGCGGTCACCACAGCATGGATTGGAGCGACGTGAAATTCTACTTCGATCCGGTGTTGAAGCGGATCGAGCCTGTGGCCTATGAGAGCTTCAGCGCCTTCCCGATCCGTACCCTCGCGGGATCGGATCGCTACATAGGGAAGCAAGAGTCGCACATGGATCTGCACGAGGCCTATTTCAATGATCCGGTCGTCTTCCGGGCCTATGTCCATGCGTTGGAACAGGTTTCCGCAACCACTTATCTGGATAGCGCCTTTGCCGTCTTGGCACCCGCGCTGGACAGTGCTTCCGCATTGATCTATCGTGAGTTCCCGTACAAGGAATTGGATCGTTCCATCTACTACGCCAATCAGAAGACCATTCGTCGGCTCTTGGATGTCCCCAAAGGATTCCATGCGTATGCCAATGGCGGAACAGATACCCTGCATTTCACCATCGTGCCCTTGGAAGGGCTCCCCATGGAGGTATATGGGTTGGTCGGGAAAAGCGGTGCCGTATATCCGCCGCTGGCCGAGGCCATCGTACCCATAAGGCGCCCGTCGGGAATTGGTGTGCCCATGGACCTGTTCTTCGCGGTAAATGCTTCAGCGAAAGCTGATCTCGGTAAGGGGTTGACACTGCGTTACGGCGTACTTGGTGCGAGCACGATGAAGGAATTGGAGGCCTTTCCGTACGGGTATATGGATGGTCTTACCGTACCCGGCATCGCTTTCACGGGGACCATGACCTTGCCGTCCTTCATGGTGGCGGATGGGCCGGAAATGATCCGCATACTGCCCGGAAACCATGTTCTGGACAAAGATGTATTCATCCCACCCGGACATAAGGTGAACGCAACGACACCTCTCAGGATCGATCTTCGGAATGGTGCCCGATTGATCAGCCGCTCGCCGATGGAATGGAAAGGCACGGACGACCTGCCGATCCAACTGGGTTCCTCGGATGCCAGTGGTGGAGGTATCGTGCTGTTGGAGACCAAAGGAATGAGCACGCTCGAACATGTACGACTATCCGGATCCGGGGGAACCACGGAAACTGGACCCGCCTTCTTGGCGCAGGAAGCGAACGTCACCTTCCGCGAGTGTACCCTAGGTGAAGTCTTGGGTCGCGATGTGGTCGTTGCGGTCCGAAGCAGGATCACATTCATCGGAGGGAGCATCACCGGTGGCCAGGACCAACTCACATTGGCCTATTGCCAAACCGACTTGAACGGAACCGAATTCAATGGTGCCAGCGACGATGCGATCTCCGTAAAAGGCGGTGCCTTCAATGCCGAAAGGGCGATGGTGTATGGCGCGAAAGGGAACGGTATCAAAGTGGATGAATTCGGACACCTGATCTTGAAGTCTGGGTCCATCCAGAGTAAGAAGGATGCGTTGGTGGCCTCGGAAGGAGCGAACATCACGGTGCAAGGCGGCTCGCTTTCCTCTACCACCGGTGCGGCACTCAAAGTGGACAAGCGTCATCAACGGCATGGCCCGACCCGCGTTCGCATGGACGGGTGCGATCTCGACAAAGTTGCAGAGGAGCCGAGCATAGGTGCGGGCAACGATGTACGGATCGACGGGAAGGAGTACACCCTTGGTCAAACACAGGAACGATGAGGGCCTTGGTGATCCTTTGTTGTTCACTCGTCGCGCCGTGTGCTGCCCAAACATCGCCGTACAACGGTCGCTCTTTGGTTCAACCGGACAGCAGCGGTGCGTATCGTCTGCTCATCGGAGGCCATTTTCACGGTGCCAGTTCGAATGTTTCCGGCTTTCCGGCGGCAACGGTATTGGCCGGGTTGGACCGGATCAACGCCACCCGTGCGAATGCTTTTCTCAGCACCGGTGATCTTTTTCTCGATCCTGATCGGGACAGTGCGCGGTATGTACGGTCGTTCTTCACGAAGCTGGATCTGCCGCTCTTCAATGCGCCGGGCAATCACGATCTGGAGGGAAAGGCCTTCCGGGAAGATGCCCGGTATCCGCAAGTCCTTCGGATCGGCCAGGATCGGATCATCCTGCTGGATACGGAGAAAGGCGATAGTCGACTAAAAGGCGCACAGTTGGACGTGCTCCGAACTTTGGCCGATAGCGCGGGACATTGGGAGCATGCACGGGTGTTCATCATTAGCCATCGACCCATTTGGGCCGAGGAGAATGCGCGCTATTCGGAGTTGTTCGCGGGCAATACCCGATCCTTGTTGGGAACCAATTTCAACGCAGATGTCCTTCCACTGCTGCAACGGATCGCCGAGCACGTGCAGGTGTTCTGGATCAGCGGCAGCATGGCTGGACGGGCGCCATCCAGTATCTTCTTTCAGCCGGAAGCCGAGAACATCACCTACATCCAATGTGCGGTCCGCGATGAGTTGCGCGATGCGCTGCTGATCGCCGACGTTTCACCGGCGGGTATTGAATGGAGTGGCCTATCACTCACCGGTGCCGCCCTCCCAGAGGTATGGACCATGGATGCCGATTGGTGGGAAGCACAACGCCCACGGACCGATGGTTTTAGATGGCGCCTTCTGCCCTACTTGATCCGGAAGAACATGGGGTATCCGTCGTTCTGGTACGGCGTTGCAAGCATGGGCCTGCTTTCCTTGCTGATCGGCTATCTCGTGCGGCGCTTGGGCAGAAGGTGAGCGGCATCGGCAACTGCGAAGCATATCCTGCGTCAAGCGTTGGGCATGCATCGTCTGCTGGCCATGGTTAGTTTTACAGCCGAAGAGAACGAACACGAATGGCCAGGATACTTGTTACAGGCGGGGCGGGCTTCATTGCCAGCGACCTCGCTCAGAAACTCGCGGACGATACGGACAACCAAGTCGTTGTGGTGGACAACCTCCTTACCGGCGAATTGGAGAAGATCACCGTACCGCCCAAGAAGAACCTCCGGTTCGTGAAGTGCGATGTCAATCGCTTCGACGACATCAGCGGTGTGTTCTACACCAACCGATTCGATCACGTTTTCCACTATGCCGCTGTAGTGGGGGTGAAGCGGACCACGGATCACCCGGTCATGGTATTGCGGGACATCGACGGGATCCGGAACATCTTGGACCTCTCCAAGAACACCGGCGTCAGCAGGGTCTTGTTCTCCAGCAGCAGCGAAGTGTACGGTGAACCGGTGGAGATCCCGCAGAACGAGCGGACCACACCACTGAACTCGAAACTGCCGTACGCCATTGTGAAGAACATCGGCGAAGCATTCCTACGTTCCTACCAAAAGGAATTCGGTTTGGACTACACCGTATTCCGCTTCTTCAATACCTACGGACCGAAACAGAGCAAGGACTTCGTGGTGGCCAAATTCCTCCGTGCAGCCGTGGCCAATGAGGACATCACCTTGTACGGGGATGGGCTTCAGACCCGGACCTTCTGTTACGTTGATGACAACATCGATGCCTGCTTGGCCGCCTATTACAAAGGTGAAGTGATGAACGATGTGGTCAACATCGGATCCGATCATGAGATCACCATCAAGGCATTGGCCGAGTTGATCATCGAGATCACAGGCAGTGGATCACGGATCGTACACTTGCCGCCGTTGGAAGAAGGGGACATGACCCGGCGCATGCCGGATGTGACCCGCATGCGCAGCTTGCTCGACCGAGAGCCCCTGCCTTTGCGCAAGGGCTTGGAGCGCATCTTGGAACTCTCCATGGCGCAGTCCGATCGGTCCAAGTAATACCCCTTCTTGGTTCGGATCAACCCGAGGTTGAGTTCGGCTCAGAAGTGGTGAATACGTGTGGGCTAATGAGCCGAAGGCAGGTTCGGGCCATTCAGTATTCCGAAACGACAGAACCTAGTAGTTCCTTGAAGAAACGAAAAGGGAGGCCGAAGCCTCCCTTTTCCATTGCGTTAAAGCCCGATCAGAACTTCGCACGGGACTTACGACCGACGCGCTTGTTCCCGCGCATCCAGTTGTATCGTTGACGATAGAAGTTGGACTGACCGCGCAGCACATAGCTGTATGTCAAGGTCAAGGTCATGTAGGAATCGTTGTGGGTGGGATCGCCACGGACGTTCTCCTTCTTTGGGGAGTCGCCAGGGCCGCCTAAATAGTAGCCGTAGTTTCCCGGGCCGGGCAAGGTGGGATCGAGTGCATAGGCAAAACCGTGTTGATTATAAAGGTCTGCGGCAAGGCCATTCGCACCTTCGGGCAAAAGGTTCGGGTCCACATATACGGTGCTCACATCATCCAAATAATCGGTAAAGGTGGTCCTCCAACCGAGATCCATTCCGAACCGGTGTCTGCGCCGTTGTGTAAAGTGGAAACCGATCCCGATCGGAACGGCGAAGCCAATGCGCGAGTACTCCACGAGTTCCGTGGTCAGTGGACGCAGGTTGTAGAATTCCCCTTCACGATTCAATTGGCCCTTCGGATTATGGTAGAATAACGCGACACCGGCATAACCGAACAAACGGAAGTCCAACCGATAGCGACCACGACCACCCAGATCATTGTCCTGGAAGATGGTGAATTCCGGACGCAGGTACCATTCGAGTAGGTCGTTCCGGAAGTTCAAGTTCCGGCCACGACGTGGGCGATAGGAGGAAAGCTCATCGGCACCTTGGATCCGTAAATAGAGAAGCCCCGTATTCAACGAAATGGAGCGGTTGATCTTGCGTCGCGCAAAGCCACCAATGGCCCAGCGCGTTTGGCTCAACTTCATATCCCACACGAAATCACGACGGGGTTGGTCGGTTCCGCCCATTTCGCCTAGGTAATTCGCTCCACCCACGTGGATCCCGAAATCCCAAGCATACTGGGCGTTGACCTGCGAACCCAGAAGGGCCAATGCTCCGAACAGGATAGAAAAGCGTAGTGTTCTTGATCTCATGGCGATAAGGTGGCACACGCAATGCCATCGGACAAACTTATGAAAGTTCGCTTTCCCAGCGGCCTTTTGATCGACCGGGATATCAACAACCTTGGTCGATCGCCCGCAAATCGCCGCTGGATGAGCACTTGCCGGTACCTTTGGGCCTTTCCATGTCGGATACGCACAGACTCCCGCGATTGTTCGGTACGACCTATCCCGTGGTTCAGGCCGGAATGATCTGGTGTTCCGGTTGGAGGTTAGCAGCTGCCGTGAGCAAAGCCGGTGGGTTGGGCATCATCGGCTCTGGATCCATGTACCCCGAAGTGCTTCTGGAGCACATCCGCAAGTACAAGGCCGCCACCGACCGTCCTTTTGCAGTGAATGTGCCCATGCTCTACCCCGATGTGGAAGCGCACATGGAAACCATCCTAGCAGAAGGTGTTCCTATTATTTTCACTTCGGCAGGGAACCCGACCACATGGACACCGAAACTAAAGGCGGCAGGCCGCACCGTGGTCCATGTGGTCAGTAGTGTGAAGTTCGCCGAACGGGCCGAGGCGGCCGGCGTGGATGCCGTGGTGGCCGAAGGCTTCGAAGCCGGGGGGCACAATGGCCGAGAAGAGACCACGACCATGGTGTTGATACCCATGGTCCGAAAGGCGGTCTCTATCCCGGTCATCGCGGCCGGTGGCATTGCGGATGGAAAGGCCATGCTCGCAGCTATGGCCTTGGGTGCCGATGGCGTACAGATCGGAAGCCGTTTTGTTTGTGCGGAAGAATCCTCCGCGCACAATGCGTTCAAACAGCATGTCGTGGAGGCAAGAGAAGGGGCTACCGTGCTTACGCTGAAGGAGTTGGCCCCGGTCCGGCTGATGCGGAACCCGTTCTTCGATCAGGTCCAAAGGGCGTATGCGGATTGCGCGAGTGTCGATCGGTTGAAAGAAGTCTTGGGGCGGGCACGTGCAAAACGTGGCATGTTCGAAGGGGACCTCGAAGAAGGCGAGTTGGAGATCGGCCAAGTAAGTGGGGCGATCGACCGGATACAACCGGCAGCCGAGATCCTCGAAGAAGTGATGGCCGAGTACCGGTCCGGGTTGGATCGCTTACGGACCTTGCCGCGTTATGATTGAACAGAAATGATGGTCGTGGCAACATTGGACACGCCTTCATCGTCTATACCACTAGTGACGAGATCATTGGAAATCCTGGATCGAGCGCTGCGTCGGTGCTGCGTAGGGGCCTTGTTGGCCGGGTTCACCATTAGCGCACATGCGGCACTGGCACCTACCACCTTGCATTGCGTCAGTGTGGACCAGACCGGGGCGACCACCTTGACCTGGTCCGCACCGCCAGATCCCGGTAACGAGTTCGGGTATTATCAGATCTATCGGGCACCAGCGGCGATCGGCCCATATATCGCTTTGCCGCCGATCGGGGCCATTGGAACGACCTCCGTCGTAGACCCATTAGCGGGTGCTGCTACAGGGCCCCGATTCTACTACATCACCACGTTCACATCGGGTGCTGGTCCAGAGGAATCCCTGCCGAGCGACACGGTTTCGACCATCTTTCTACAGGTGTTCCAAAGCGCCCCACCCGGCAATGCGGACCTTTCCTGGAATGCGCTTGCTGTGGCACCGACAGCGGATGATACATTCAGCGTTTGGCTGGAATACCCCATCGGGGTGCTGCAACTGCTTGCCGAGGTGTCGACTACCACTTTCGCCTATCAGCACGTCGTGTCCATCTGCGAGGATTCGCTCACCTTCCACGTGGAGCGTGGGGATTCCCGGGGTTGCTCCTCCAGCAGCAATTGGGACGGTGATGTTTTTCGCGATGTCACCCCGCCAACGTCTCCGGTCATCACGTCGGTCACTGTGGATACCTTGTCCGGACTTGCCACAGTGGATTGGGAACCGAGTCCGGAACCGGATACGGATGGTTACATCATCGTTTACCAAGCTCCGGTCGGTGCGGTGGTGATCGATACGGTCTACGGGCAATTCAACACAAGTTACGAATGGTCGGATAGCGAGGCCGGTCTGGGGATCGAATCCTACACCATCGCGGCATTCGATACCTGTGAGGTCGGGGTACCGCCCAGCCCGAACACCAGTGCCACGCGCCCTATGCACACCACCATGTTCCTGGACCAGGTCTATGATGAATGTGCGGCTTTGGTCACTTTATCGTGGTCACCGTATGTTGGTTGGGCCGTAGGAGAATACCGGATCCATGTGCAAGTGGACAATGGTCTATGGTCCGTATTGGGTTCCACGGATGGCTCCACAACGTTCTTCACGCATGAGGTGGCGCCGTTCAGGACCTATTGCTATGCCGTTACAGCGGTCCGGGATGATCTATCGACCACTTCCCTTTCCGATCGGACCTGCGTGATCACGGACTATCCGGGGCTGCCGACATTCAACTACCTGCGCACGGTCACTGTGGATGACGAAGAGCTCATTACCATCGTGGACAGCATCGATGTGCTGGCCAACGTGCAAGGGTATCGCCTAGAACGTTCTGTGAATGGCGAGCCGTTCGAAGGGATCGATGGGCGAGCACCCAGCGCAAACCCAGTGCTGGTCTTCACGGATACCGATGTACGACCGGCCACCAATAGCTACCGCTACCGGGTGGTGGTCCTGGATGGGTGTGGGAGCGCATCCGTCGTCAGCAATGTGGGGGGCAATATCCTGCTCAAGGCGACAGCGGAATTAACAGGCATCGACCGTTTGGAATGGAACGGCTATGAAGATTGGGACGGGGAAGTGCAGGTCTATTCGATCCACCGCAGCATCGAGGACGGTCCGTTCCAATTGCTCAATATCGTTGCTCCGGAGCCATGGGAGGCTTTGGATGATGTCTCTGGACTCACCAGCACCACGGGCCGGTTCTGCTATTATGTAGTGGCTTTGGAAGCTGGCAATGCGAGCGGGATCAACGCAACCTCGCAAAGCAATGTGGTATGTTCGGTCCAAGAGGATCTGGTGTACATCCCCAACGCATTCGTGATCGGAGGGTACAATCCGGTATTCAAACCGGTGATGTCCTACGTGGATGTTTCCGATTACGAGCTCTCCATCATCAACCGGTGGGGACAAGTGTTCTGGACCACCAATGATCCGGAACAACCTTGGGACGGTACAGCGAGCGGCAGTCCTGTCCCTCTTGGGGTGTACGGCTATTACTGCAGGTTCGAGAATGGGGAAGGCCGTGTATTCGAGAAACGGGGCACGGTGACCATGCTGACGGCACGCGACTGAAACGTCGGATCGTTCCGGAGATGTACTTTTGTGCATGGAACGATCCACTGCTACCCCTCGGACCAAAGTAGCCGAACCCCGGTCTGCCAATGGTGAGAACGGGAAGATCATCGGGGAAGGGTTGACCTATGATGATGTTTTGTTGGTACCTGCGTACAGTGAGGTATTGCCCCGTGAGGTCGACATCCGGTCCTGGTTCACGCGCAACATCCGGTTGAACATCCCCGTGGTCTCTGCCGCCATGGATACCGTTACCGGAGCTGAATTGGCCATCGCGATCGCACAGCAGGGTGGTATCGGGGTGATCCACAAGAATCAATCGATCGCTGAGCAAGCTGCAGAAGTGCGGCGCGTAAAACGGTCCGAGAGCGGCATCATCTTGGATCCGGTGAAGCTGAATGAACGTGCCTTGGTGATGGATGCGCTGCGGCTAATGGCCGAACACAAGATCGGTGGCATCCCGGTGGTGGGTGCAGATGATCAACTGGTCGGGATCGTGACCAACCGCGACCTCCGTTTCGAGAAGAAAATGGACCGGCCCGTCGCCGATGTGATGACCAAGGAGAAGATCATCACGGCCAAACCGGATACATCCATGGCACAAGCCGAGGATATCCTGCAAGAACACAAGATCGAGAAACTCCCTGTTGTGAATGCGACCGGCAAACTCGTCGGTCTGATCACCTACAAGGACATCATCAAACTGAAACAGCGCCCCAATGCATGCAAGGACAAGTTAGGGCGCTTGCGAGTGGCTGCGGCCGTTGGCGTTACTGCGGATACCATGGAGCGTGCTCAGGCCTTGGTGGATGCTGGTGTGGATGCCCTGGTGATCGATACCGCCCATGGCCACAGCCGAGGCGTATTACAGATGCTCCGGTCGGTGAAGGAGAAGCTCCCCGGTGTGGAGGTCATTGTCGGGAACGTCGCAACGGCACAAGCAGCTAAGGCCCTCGTGGAGGCGGGTGCAGATGCCATCAAGGTGGGCATCGGCCCAGGAAGTATTTGCACCACCCGGGTGATCGCTGGTGTCGGGGTGCCCCAACTGACCGCTGTACTGGACTGCGTAGAAGCCCTCAAGGACTCCGGTGTTCCCGTGATCGCCGATGGGGGGATCCGATACACGGGCGACATCGTCAAGGCCATGGCGGCCGGCGCTGGAACCGTCATGGTCGGTAGCATGCTCGCAGGGGTGGAGGAAAGTCCCGGGGAGACGATCATTTACGAAGGGCGACACTTCAAATCGTACCGCGGTATGGGGTCCATCGAAGCCATGCAGCAAGGGAGCAAGGATCGGTACTTCCAAGATGCAGAGGACGACATCAAGAAGCTGGTACCCGAAGGCATCAGTGGCCGTGTGCCTTACAAAGGGAAACTCGCCGAGGTGGTTCACCAACTTGTGGGCGGATTGAAGGCCGGGATGGGGTATTGCGGTGCAGCGGACATGGAAGCGCTTCGCAAGGCCAAATTCATTCGGATCACTATGGCGGGTATGCGCGAAAGCCATCCGCACGATGTGCAGGTCACGCGTGAGGCCCCGAATTACAGTCACCGCTAAAAAAGAACTCTTCCCTTCGATCATTTTAACGGACCGCACTCGGCACCGCCGCCGAGGCGATCGGTTACATTTGCCACCCTTGTACCCCCCGGCAGGTCGTCGTTTGTGGGTCGCAAGCAATTGAATACGAGACTGCCATGGAGAAGATCGGATCGGTATTGATCGCAGTTTGCGGACTGCTCGTGAGCGGTGTGACCGCACAGAATGGGACGACTACGGACCCGGTGATCATGACCGTGGATGGGCGGACCGTCCCGCGTAGCGAATTCGAAGCCATCTACAAGAAGAACAACAAGGATGCTCAGGTCACCAAGGCTGATCTGGATGAGTACTTGGACCTCTTCATCAACTACAAACTAAAGGTGCGCGAGGCAGAGACCTTGGGCATGGATACCATTTCCAAGTTCCGGAACGAACTGGATGGGTACCGCAAGCAACTTGCGCGTCCGTATCTCATCGATCGGGAGTTGAATGAATCGCTCATGCAGGAGGCGTTCGACCGTATGCAGCAAGAAGTCCGTGCCAGCCACATCCTGGTCCAGGTAGCGGCTGACGCATCCCCAGAGGATACCCTGATCGCCTGGAAACGGATCACTGCATTGCGTGAACGGGTCATGAAAGGAGAGGACTTCGCATCCGTGGCACAGGGCAAAGGCGGGTCAGAGGATCCCAGCGCGGCCAAGAATGGAGGAGACCTCGGCTGGTTCAGTGCCCTGCAAATGGTGTATCCCTTCGAAAGCGCAGCCTACAATACCAAGCCCGGAGAGGTGAGCCCGCCAGTACGCACCCGCTTTGGCTATCACATCATCAAAGTGGTGGATCGTCGCCCTGCTCGCGGTCAGGTCAAGGTTGCGCACATCATGATGCGTAGCACCGACCAAGAAACACCGGAGAAACAAGCGGCCATCGAACAGCGCATCAAGGAGGTCCACGGCCAGATCGCCTCGGGCAAGCTCCCGTTCGCCGACGCGGCCTTGAAATACAGCGAGGACGAAAGTTCCAATACCAAGGGCGGCGAATTGCCCATGTTCGGAACGGGCAAGATGATCGAGGAATTCGAGGATGCCGCCTTCGCCTTGAACAACGATGGTGACCTGAGCGCACCGATCAAGTCACGGTATGGCTGGCACATCATTAAGTTGTTGGAGAAACAGCCGCTCCCTTCCTACGATGGGGCAAAGACCGAATTGAAGAACAAGATCGCGCGGGACAGCCGAGCAGAACTGACCCAAAAGGTCTTCATCGAACGCTTGCGGAAGGATCATGGATACACCGCCTATCCACAGAACCTCAAGGCCGTCATGGCCATGGTGGACTCGAGCGTCTTCAAGAAGGGAACCTCGATAAGCGATACGTTGATTCGGAAGAACGTTGTGGAAGGTCCGTTCGTGGAGAATGGCAAGCGCTACCGCCGTGAAGTGCTCGGTTCGATGAAAGATGGCCACATGATGAACGTCAAGAGCAAGCAGTACGATGAGATGCCCCAGACCATGGAGGATACCGTGGTCGTGCGCACCATCATGGAGGGTTGGACATACGATCGCAAGAAAGCCGAAAAGATGACCAAGCCGGTCTTTGCGTTCAAAGGCGGAACCTACACACAGAAAGATCTATTGGACCACATCGATGCGAAACAACGGCGCGAGCGCGTCATCCCGATCAAGGAATTGGTCGAGACACGGTTCAACGAATTCGCAGATGAGCGCATCATCGGGTACGAGGACCAGAACCTGGAGGCCAAGTACACGGAATTCCGCCTGCTCATGAAGGAGTATCGCGACGGTATTCTGCTCTTCGAACTCACGGATCAAAAGGTTTGGGGAAAAGCCGTGCGTGATACCGCCGGACTCGAAGCGTTCTACGAGGCGAACAAGTTGGATTTCATGTGGGACACGCGGTTCGATGCCGACCTTTACATCTGCTCCAGTACGGTCGTCGCGAAGGAAGTGCGCGGCTTGTTGAAGAAGGGCAAGCGTGGGGATGCGTTGTTGGCCATCGTGAACAAGACCGACCCCTTGGCGCTGTCCATTGAAAGTGGGTTGTTCACAGCAGAAAGCAAGCCTTACCTCAAAGGGATGAGCAAGCCCGGCCTCGGACCGGACGTTCAAGTGGACGGCAGTGTCCTCATTGCCGATATAAAGGGCGTTCGCGTACCGGAACCCAAGACCATGGATGAGGCTCGTGGCTTGATCACCGCAGCATACCAAGACAGCCTGGAGAAGGCATGGATCGCTGAACTACGTGCCAAGTACCCCGTAACCGTGGATCAAGACGTGCTCTACTCCATAAAGTGATCGAGGTGCAGCGATCCCTCAAGTTCGACCGAGTACAGATCTGGACAGCTGGGATTTTCGCAGTGGGTTGCATAGCATGTACCTCGGCCAAGGAGGGTGCTGGTGATCGGGTATTGGCACGGGCATACGATCAGGTCCTTCGGTGGAGTGAACTACGGCAAGTGATCCCTCTGGAATCCACACCGGAGGACAGCACCGCTCTAGCGGAACGCTTCATCGACGGCTGGTTGCGGCAGCAAGTGGTCCTTCATGTATCGGAACTGAACCAACCCCCGGTAGGATCGGATATGGAAGCGCAGATCGAGGATTATAGGCGTTCCCTCGTGATCTTCAATTACGAGCAAGCATTGGTCCAGCAGAAGTTGGACACGGCGGTTTCAGCACAGGAAATAGCCGCGTACTACGATGCCAATCAAGCCAATTTCGAATTGAAGGACAATATCTTACGCGTTCGCTGGTTCAAGGTGAACGAAGCGGAGAAACGTGTTCTTCGGAAGATGGAGGAGCGATTCCTACGGGGTGATCTGGACGAAAGACGCGACGTTGAGATCTGGCTGGCCCAGCGTGGGGTTTCCATCATCGACCGCACGGAAAGTTGGATCAGTGAAATGGAACTGCGTACGGCGATGGCATTGCCAGCCGAAGAAACCGGACCTTTGTCCAAAGTCGGCAAACGTGTGGTGAAGGAAGGAACGGCAGCGTGGTTCATCGAGGTCGTCGGATCGAAGGACAGCACCTCACCCGCTCCGGTCGAACTTGTCGAACAGGATATACGCTCGATCCTCCTGAATCAACGGAAGCTTCAACTGATCGCAGCGATGCGTGAAGATGTGTACAAGGATGCCATCGACAATGAAGATGTGGAACGCTTCGACCCTTAGCCTGCTATTCGCACTGTTGACCGGTGTGGCGGTGGGGCAGCCCGCCGGGATCGTCATCGACCGGGTCGTTGCGGTACTCGGGCGCGAGGCCATTCTGCACTCCGAAGTCACCGCACGATCGGAACAAGCTCGGCAGAATGGTTCGATCGTGGATCGGGAAAGCACCTGCGGGGAATTGGAGGATCTGCTCTTCGAGAAATTGCTGATCGAACAGGGTCGCATCGATAGTGTAGTGGTGGATGACGTACAGGTGGATGCCGAACTCGATCGCCGGATCCGGTATTTCGCTTCGCAACTGGGCGGCGAAGTCAAGCTGGAGGAGTTCTACGGCAAGACCATAGCGGAGATCCGTGCCGAGTTCCGGGAGCAGGTGCAAGACCAGCTCATGGTGCAGACCATGCAGCAGAAACTCACTTCCGACGTGCGCATCACTCCGCGCGAGGTGCAGCGCTTCTTCAACCGGATCCCGCACGATAGCATTCCCCTGATCAACGCGGAGGTGGAGTATGCCATGGTGCTGCGCGAGCCGAAACCGAGTACCGAGGAGGAACGAAGGGTCCGTCGCAAGATCGAAGAATTCCGCGAGAGTGTCCTAAAGGGAGAGAAGGATATGTGTACCGTCGCCATCCTTTATAGCGAGGACCCCGGATCTGCCAAAGAGTGCGGTGAACTGGGCATGGTGCCCGTGGGGACCATGGTGCCGGAGTTCGATGCCGTTGCCATGAGTTTGAAAGAAGGCGAGGTGAGCCAAGTGTTCAAGACCCAGTACGGCTATCATTTCATGCAAATGGTGGAGCGGCGGGGGGAACACTACAACGCGCGTCATGTACTCATGCGTCCGCAGGTGGGTTCCGCCGAATTGCAGTTGGATCGTGTCCTGTTGGATAGTTTAGCCCGATCGATCCGGGCCGGTGAAGCGCCCTTCGCGGAAGTGGCCGCCAAGTACTCCGACGATGAGGAGAGCAAAGGCACCAACGGCGTGGTGATCGAACCCGTGAACAACACGGCGCGTTGGGACATGGGTGCGCTGGATCAGCAGGCCTTCTTCGTGTTGGACAAACTCAAGGAAGGGGAAGTAAGTGATCCGCAATTGGTGGTGATGCCCGACGGGAGCAAGGCTTACCGCATCCTTCAATTGATCTTGCGAACAGAACCGCACCGGGCCAATTTGAAGGAGGACTACCGCATGATCCAGCAGGCCGCAGAAGGCGAAGAACGCTCCAAAGCCGTAGATACGTGGGTGAAGGACCGTATCGGTGGCACCTATGTGCGGGTGAATGAAGAGTACGCTACCTGTCCATTCCAGCAGGATTGGACAAAGAAGACCGCCACCGGGAATTGAACAGCAGGTTTAGAAGAGCATGAGTGATACACAGGCAGTTGAGAAGTTCGGCGAGCAATACCGCCGACTTAGATCGGAGGTCAACAAGGTCATCATCGGCCAGGACCAAGTGGTGGACCTTGTGCTCCAAGGCATCTTCAGTCGCGGCCATTGTCTGCTCGTGGGTGTTCCCGGTTTGGCAAAGACCCTTTTGGTGAATTCGGTGGCCCAGGCCTTGGGCCTTTCCTTCAACCGCATCCAGTTCACACCGGACCTGATGCCCAGCGACATCATCGGATCCGAGATCCTGGACCAGGACCGACGTTTCCGATTCGTCCGTGGACCGATCTTCGCCAACGTCATTCTGGCGGATGAGATCAACCGGACTCCGCCCAAGACCCAAGCAGCATTGCTGGAGGCCATGCAGGAAAAGTCGGTCACCGCTGCCGGTGCAACACACCCCTTGCAAGAACCCTTCTTCGTGTTGGCCACCCAGAACCCGATCGAACAGGAGGGGACCTACCCCTTGCCCGAAGCGCAATTGGATCGCTTCATGTTCAACATCTGGGTGGACTACCCGACCTTCGAGGAGGAAATGGAAGTGGTAAAAGCCACGACCGGCGATGTAAAGGCGAGCATCAGCCCAGTGCTCACCTCGGAGGAGATCCTCAGCTACCAAGCCTTGGTACGTCGGGTCCCGGTCGCGGACAATGTGTTGGAATATGCCGTGAAACTCGCCACGCGCACACGCCCCGGCGTACAGGGTGCTCCGGCGATCATCACCGATCACGTCAGTTGGGGTGCGGGACCCCGAGCCTCTCAATTCCTTGTGGTGGGGGCGAAGTGCCACGCCTTGGCCCACGGTCGATTCTCACCGGATATCGCAGATGTTCAAGCCATTGCCCTGCCGATCCTTCGCCACCGGCTCGTTCGGAATTACAAGGCGGAGGCCGAAGGGGTTACCGTCGATCGGATCGTGGAAGGGATCCTGTAACAGTTGATCGGATACACGTTGGTTCGGGTCGGGACCAACACACACCTTGGCCTTAGAAGCAGCTTGTACTAGTTTTGGGGCAACCGAGCGAACAACCATGAGATCATTCCTACACCTTCCGTTGATCGGCTTTTTCGCCTTGGCCTCTGTGTCTTTGGTACAAGCGCAACTCCCGATGGTCGATATTGCCATGGTGCCACTGGAAGATGGCCGGTATGAAGTTCGACTGCGACCGGACCTCTACTTCGACGGCCTGTTTGCTGCTGTGGTGTTCACCTTACGCTGGGATGCCGGTTCGTCCACCACCTTCTCCTTCGACGAAGCCCAGGAGCTCTCCGACATTGGAATGAGCATCAATCCTTCTGGAACTGCTGTGGATGAAGGGGCATATCGCTACCTGAGCTACACCGGTTTCGGCGGTGCGCCTTTCTATGCATCGGGTTATGCCTGGAATGCGGATCAGGAATTCGTGCTCGGGTATTTCATCGTGACCAACGGTCCTGCGAACGTGGTTGTGGTAGAAGACGAATGGACCGCCGGGCACAATGGCAACTACTACATATCCTTGAATGGTCAGGATCGCACGGGGGAAATCTATGAGGTCAGTACACGGATCGCGACGAACTCCTCCGCAGTCCCTATCGTCGGGGTGGTCCCGAACCCTTCCCGAGACTTGGCGCGCTTGTCATTGGAGTGGCCCGTGTCGGAGAACGTGCTATTGGAAGTGATCGATACCCAAGGACGTACCTGTGCAAGAAGTTCTTTTGTGACCGTTGCGGGTTCGAATACGATCCCGTTGGATGCCACGCAGTTCGCGGATGGTTCCTATAAGCTGCAATTGATCGGTGATCGCACTCAACAGAGCACCACTTGGGTCGTTCAGCACCAATGACCTTCAATTCTCCGGTGAAGTCGATCGTCCTTGTCCTTGCAGTCGCGGTCGGAATACCTGTGATCGGGCAGGATTGGACGGTGTATGACATGTCCAATTCCCCTTTGCCTAGTACCACCGTGACGGCATTGGTGGAAGATCCCGAAGGAGGACTCTGGGTGGGTACCGATTGGGGGCTTTGTCATTTCGATGGGGATGCCCAGTGGATGGTCTACCAAGAAAGCAATTCGGACCTTCCATGGAATGCGATCAGTACATTGGATGTGGATGATCAAGGCGGTCTTTGGATCGGAACGGTATCCGGTGGCTTGGCCTACTTCCTAGATGACCAATGGCTCACGTTCGATCCCACCGATTCCCCGATGCCGAGTTATGGGGTCCGTGATCTATTCGTGGACCATCGAGGTTGGGTTTGGGTAGCAACCGCGAGCGGTCTGGTTTGTATTACCGGCACGGAATGGCGCATCTATGATGATACAGAGCTTAGTCACGATGGTGCAGTACTGAACACGAACAATACCAATGCAATAGCAGTTCGACCAGACGGGCTTGTTTGCCTTGGGACTTTCAATGGAGGGCTGCATTATATCAGCGATGGCACGGTCACTTTCCTGACCACCTTTCAAGACGGGTTCTTCGACAATACAGCCACGGATGTCCTATTCGACCCGGTCAGTGGTGCTCGATGGATCGCCACACCCGCTGGTGGTTTGCTTAGGCAACAAGGCCCACCCGTTGGTGGCAATTGGTACCAGTGGAATAGCAGCATCGCTTTCCCTTCCAATGCGATGGCATGCATTGCGATGGATGTACAGCACCGGGTATGGGCAGGAACCCAGCTCTCCGGCATCATTCGCATCGACACGGATGACTCCTTCACTCAATTTACGATGGCCAATTCCGGGTTGCCGGACAACGAGGTCGGCTCGATCATGGTCGCTAGTGATGGATCGGTATGGGCGGGCACCGTCTATGGTGGCCTTGTACATTACCTTTCTGTTGTCGGCCTGGAAGAGCCGCAGTCACGGATCAATGGCCTCTTTCCGAATCCGGTCAATGGACAAGGGTTCAACGTATGGAGGATGGAAAGTACAGATCCTGCGATGTGGGAGTTGTTCGGTCCAACAGGGAAGTTGATCCAGCAAGGTTCATTCAGAGGCGAGCATCTTGTGGTGCCTACCCATGGATTGGCATCAGGTCTGTATCTCTTTCGCCTGCAAGTCGATGGATTCGTCGAAGGGAAGCGGGTGTTGGTCTTTTGACATTGGCGCTTGACCGCACCACCTCGAATGCGCTAGTTTAGCGATCCTACTTGCTCAAACCCCAACTACATGAAGTTGATTTTCCGCACGACGATCGCTGTGTCCGCCTTACTATACTCCGGTCTCAAAGCGAACGCGCAATGCACGATCACGAATGCTACGAGTTGCGTTTGTGCCACATCGGGCCAAACCGATTGCGATCTACTTCCGGACATGACCATCAGTTGGAATGCATTGTCCACAGTGCAGTCCGGGCCTACCGAGTACGGTCAAACAGGCTCGGATGCAGCGCGGCTGCGTGTATCCGGCTCAACTCCGAATATTGGTAAAGGGAATTTGGAAGTTCGGGGCCAAACGGATGGTAGTATCCGGGCTTTCATCTGTGGTACGGACACCAATTATGTAACCGGAGGTCAGACCAGTTATACGTGTCCCAATGGGCTAACGCCAAAGCAGATCCTCTACCAACGCGTTTACCACAAGAACGGGAATGTCATGTCATATACCGATGAGCAGACCGGTACCATGACGTATCACCCGAACCACGGGCACTACCATGTGGATGATTGGACCACGATGACCTTACGGATCCAAGATCCGAATGAACCTTTACCGACGAATTGGCCCATCGTAGCGACCGGTGCCAAGATCGGGTTCTGTCTGATGGATTACTACGATTGCTGGGAGTCTAGCGCCAACGGACATTGCCGAACAGCGCAGCAATGGCAGCAAGGAAGTGTGCTGAATACCTCCGCTCAATTCCCGAACAACGGTCTCTTCCGTGATTACAGCTGCAGTGCGGATTTCCAAGGGATCTCCACTGGCCGGACCGACCTTTATGGGGAATGGTTGGAAGGAATGTGGATCAACCTCATGCCGGATCTGTGCAACGGCAACTACTGGATAGTGGCCGAAGTGGATCCTCAGAACGTCTTCCGGGAGGAGAACGAAGCGAACAACTGGACCGCCATGCCCTTCACGATCGCGCTGCAACGTGCAGCCAACAGCGGAGGTTCAGCTTGGATCAAAAGCGATAAGCGTCCGGTGGTTGGAGGTGGAAGCACCGTAACGTTGACCGCCACTCCAGGGTCCTCTTATTTGTGGAATACCGGTGCTACCACACGCAGCATCACTGTTTCCCAAGCAGGTAACTACTCGTGCGCCGTTTCCGCTCCATGTGGCACCTTGGTGACCGGGAACCTTACCGTATCGGCATTAGCCGCACCAAGTGCTCCAACGGGAACGGGAGCAACAGTTCCAGGTCCCAGCACAGCGGATCTGTCCTGCACAGGTTCGGATCCACAGTGGTATACGGCTGCCTCCGGTGGAGATCCTGTCGGTAGCGGAAATGCCTTCACCACGCCAATGCTGTCAACAACTACTACATTCTATGCTGCTGATAGAGCCACCCTACCCGGTAACAATGTAAGTGGTGGAATGAGCTATGCTGGTGGGAATGGAGCGAACTACAACGGCAAGCAATGGTTGCTCTTCGATGCCTATCAGCCTTTCACTTTGAAAACGGTACAGGTCTATTCGAATGCCGTTGGTGTTCGTCACTTTGTTCTGGTCGACAATGTGGGTAACATCATTGCGGAGAAGCAGATCGAATTACTGACCGGCTTACAAACCGTACAATTGGACTTCAACGTACCGAAGGGTATCCAACACAAGATATCTGCATACGATAGCGGTGCTGTTAGCAGTGGAACTCAGCTGGTTTTCCAAGACCTGCACCGGAGCAATACAGGTGTGAATTATCCATACAGTTTGGGTAGTGCCGGTTCGATAACCGGCTCATCGGCCGGTAGTGCCTATTACTACTTCCTATACAACTGGCAGATCGAGCAGGAGGCTGTGATGGTTGAAAGCGCTCGGATCCCCGTGGTTGCGGAAGTAGTGAACGGCGTTGTCCTAAATGCAAAGGTGCTCCTGGAGGGTGCGTTCGACGAGAATGCGGGAATGATGTCGGATGCGCTTCGGGTCTCGGGATTGATCCCGTTGAATGAACCATACGCGGATCTTGGATTCCCCCAGGTCGGCGGCGGTGGAGAAGTGATCGCGGCCAATATGTTGATCCCCACAGGGGCGAGTGCGATCGTCGACTGGGTTAGGGTAGAGTTGCGCGACGCAACGACGCCTTCAACCGTTGTTGCGGTCCAAAGTGCGCTGGTAACACGTAGCGGCGACCTGGTCTCCGTAACGGGTTCCCCACTGCGCTTCAATGTGAACAATGGTTCGTACCACGTAGCGGTCCGTCATCGTAACCACTTGGGGGTGATGACCGCTTCGCCAGTGGCCTTGAGTGCGGCACCTTTCGCGCTGGACTTCACTCAAGGAAGTACGGCTACTTGGGGCACAGAGGCCCAGAAGATCATTGGCGGATACAGAACCCTTTGGTCCGGAGAGGTGGTTCGCGATGGTTCGTTGATGTATACCGGAACCGGGAATGACCGAGACGCGATCCTGAGCGCCATTGAAGGTGTGATACCTACGAATACGATCACTGGATATCTCGGAACGGATGTCAATATGGATGGGGTAGTGAAGTACACCGGTTCCTTCAATGACCGGGATCACATCCTTTCCAACATCGGCGGGGTCATACCTACGAATACCCGACAACAGCAATTGCCCTGATGTACGATTCCGGTAGAGAGGCATCGCAACGAGACTAGAACCATATAAAAGGGATTTCATAAATTGGGCCGACCATATGTGTTCGGACTCCGATCGCCATGGCATCCCTTGAACGCGTTTCCCAATCACTGCTCCTGATCAAGAACCCTACAACGACGCTAACATGCTATTGACCAAAACCCGCCGATACCTCGCTCGCCTAGTTGCTTGCGCCTTGCTTTCGTTGGCGATCATACCGGCTTGGGCCCAAGTACCCGGTGACGTGGACCAGATCGATTTTCGACTGATACAATCCACGCCGACCCAGTTGGAGGTCCAAGTAAGACCCAATAACACATGGGACTTCAGCGATGGCCTTTTCAACAACACTTTTGCGATCCGATGGGAAACGTCGGCTGGTGGTACGTTGATCGGGAATTCGAGCCAATCGTTCGATGACTGCTGGAACGATGGCGCACGATTGCTCGGAAATCCGGGTATCACTAACGTCGACTTCGGTGGCTTCCGGTACCGTGGTTACAACTGCACAGGTGGAGGTTGGGTCAATGGGGATGGTTGTGTCTATCCAGCGAACACATGGTCTCCTTATGCGCGGATCAACGTTACCGGATTGACCGGCTGCGCCACGTTCGAGATCATTCGCACCGATGCGTACACTTCTCAAGAGCTTGTGAATTCGAATTTCTACGCATCATTGGGTGGTGAGTCGATCAGTGCAGCTTCTCAGATCATTGGGCCGGGTGTACAACTCGGGAACTGTTCTGTAGACTGTGCAGGCGTACCAGGCGGTAACTCCGAGGTTGACGCCTGCGGTGTATGCTACGCTGGTGGTGCCTCGAACCCCTTGTGGAACACGACCTGCGCTGACTGCGCTGGCGTTCCCAATGGCAACTCCGAAGTGGATGCCTGCAGTGTATGCTACGCTGGTGGTGCCTCGAACC
>Ga0209582_1000234_pt1 | contig 47072 bp, 53 predicted proteins | sample KloWWTmetKNB5Kit_FD_187176 | JGI IMG/M metagenome (GOLD analysis project Ga0209582, IMG submission 187176) | Active sludge microbial communities from Klosterneuburg, Austria, studying microevolution and ecology of nitrifiers - Klosterneuburg... | ecosystem: Engineered > WWTP > Aerobic digester >...
GTCCTTGAACACGACTTTTCTTTGTGAAGCCATGCCCGAAGGTCGATCACCCAAAACGAGTTGTCAAGATCAACTTCCAACGGCTTTTCAACAAAATGAAAAGGGCTGCCTCTTTTGAGACAGCCCCCTTCCATTGGTTCTATACGATATGGATCACTGTTCGACCAGGAATCGCTTTTGGTAGCGCTCTTTGCCATCTATGATCTGGAGCACGTAGATTCCATTGCTCAAGCTCGGCAACGGCAGGCCGAAGGTGGAATTGCCATTGGTAACGCTTTGCTGAGATGCGTGCACTTGTCTGCCGGTTCCATCGAACAAGTAGAGCTGAACGATGCTATTTTCTTTGGCCTCATACTCCAGCATCACCTTATCATTCGCTGGGTTAGGGTAGAGGTTCATCAATCCGGTAACAGGTTCCAACACAATTGGCTCGCTGTCCAACACGCCTTCGCGGAAACTCGTACCGCTGCAATTTGCGCGTAGGGTATAGCATTGGGTAGCACTGTTCGCGCCGTTATAGCCATAGACTTTTACGTAATACGTGGTCACGGTTCCGCCGTTGTATACAATGGTTTCACTGGTGGTGCCACCGTTCTGGCTAATTCCTACTTGAGTGGTTTTACCTTTGTACAGCACTACATCGTAATCACCGGCCAAGTTGGTCAGGTCGATACGAATGTTCTTGAGCGAGCTGGTGTTGGTGAATTTGTACCAGTCGATATCCGTGGTAGTTCCGATCGTGCCGTAGATATCCGTATTTCTGGTGATCGTTTTCGCATTGCTGCTGGTGTTGTTGCTTTCCCATGTATCTGTACAACCCGCGCTGGAAGTAGTGAACGAAACAGTAGATGAGAAGGCCGATGTACCACTGGCACAGACCGTTTGCACTTGCACGTTGTAAACACTTCCGCTTGTAAGGCCGGTCAAAGATGCCGTGGTTCCTGTAACGCTTCCGCTTGTCCAAGTGCTGGCCGAGCTTAGCTTGAATTGAACGGTATAGCTAACCGCTCCGGTTACTGCTCCCCACGAAACTGATGCACTGGATGAGGTGATCGAGGAGGCTGCAAGTCCGGTTGGTGTGTTGCACGGTGCGGCAACCGGTGTGACCGTTGCGCTAAGCGCATAACACTGTGTAGCACTGAATGCACCGCTGTATCCGAACGCATGTACATAGTATGTGCCTGCTGCCGCGTTGGCGTATGAAATGCTTTCGCTTGTTGTTCCACCTGCTTGTGAAATGGCCAATTGTGTGCCTGCGCTATTCAACAAGCGTAGGTCGTAATCAGCCGCAAGGTTGCTCATCGAAAGTGCAATATTGCTTGTACTTGTCAACGTCAAACGGTAATAGTCGGCATCGGTGCTATTCGCGATCAACGCGTTCAAAGAGCCGGCAGAAATGGAAGTTGCCGCAGCGGTCGAATTGTTCGGTTCGCCAAAGTCGCTGCAACCTGTTGTTCCTGTTGTGAAGTTTACGGCACTGGAATATCCACTACTACCCGAACTACAGGTCGCGCTTACTTGAGCATTATAGCTGGTGCCACTGCTTAGTCCGGTTAATGAGTAAGACGTTGAACCGGTACTTACGGTAGTCCATGTACCGGAAGATGCCAGTTTGTATTGTAAGGAATAACTAGTTGCACCGCTCATAGAGCCCCATGAAATTACCGCTGAAGATGTGGTTACACTGCCTGCAGCGAGACCTGAAGGTACAGTACATGTACCACCACTTGGCGGTGTACAGCCCAGCGAACTGACCAGACCAACGCGTGAGCCACCGGTTCCGAACAACGCTTGCATCCGACTTTTCTGACCGAGCGTGAAAATATTCATGCACGCATCGTTCGTGTAGTCCATGTAGTTCATGAACATATCACCATTAGAACCATTGCTACAGGTAACATGTGGGAATGAAGGGCAGCCTCCGTTATCTGTTTGTTGCGTCGGTGTATCGGATACAAGATCAGAACCGCAATTCGCATCTCCCCAGATATGGCGAAGGTTGAGCCAGTGACCTACTTCATGCGTAGCTGTCCTGCCTAGATTGTACGGTGTTGCTGAGCCTGGCGTTGTAATACTGCCAATGGAACTATACAAACAAACTACGCCATCCGTTGCCGACGGACCACCGGGGAATTGGGCATAACCCAAAAGGCTACTGCCAAGGTTACAGCTCCAAAAATTCAAATAGCTGCTACTGGGCCATGCACTACTTCCTCCGTTAGCATTGTACTTCACGTAATCGTTATCAGAAAAACTGCTCACTGTGGTGCTTTTTCGCACGATGCCGGTTGTAGCATTTCCGTTCGGGTCGCGCTGGGCTAGGCAGAATTGGATCTCGGTATTGGCACCCAAAGCAGCAAATGCCGAAGGTGTACTGCCGGCATCGGAGTTCAAACGTGCGTAGTCTGCGTTCAACTGCGCTAGTTGTGCGTAGATCTTTGCATCACTAATGTTCTGTGTGGAATTTGCGTAAACCACATGGAACACAACAGGTATCGTAATAACCGCTCGGTCTTCTTCACTATGGTCATGTATGTACTGGGTCGTGAATGCATCGATCTGCTCTAATCGAGCAGCCCTGTCCGGGTTAGCATCGATCTGTTGTTGCAGATAATCCATACTGCCACAATTGCGTTGTGCAGTCGCTGCAATGGTCATTGAAAAACCCAAGAATAGGGCGTACTGGCGGCCCTTTCCGAAAAAGCGGAATGATCTTGACATAGCGAAAATATTAGGATGAACGATTCCTATTCGACCAGACATGGTCCGTTAGGCATTACGAGATTAGTCGGTTTTCAACTACCCTGCAATATCCCCTTTGTTAATTTCGACAAAGATCTATGAACACCCTGGTAATGGATCCTTAGCACTTTGATCCGGAAGTGGATCCCAAAAGAAAAGGCCCTGACTTTCGCCAAGGCCTTTGTACGTTCAGCTCGGTGACAGTTACAAGCTCTTCACGTGCTTATCTAATTCCTGATGCAATTGCATGCCACGTAGATTCTTAGCGATGATAACACCGTTCGGGTCGATCAGGAAACTCATGGGAATGGAGTTAACACCATACAGCTGTGCTCCTTTTGACTGCCAGAAGCCGAGGTCGCTAACATGCCATTTCCACTTCAGGTTGTCCTGTTCAATGGCCTTTTTCCAAGCATCTCGGCTACGGTCAAGGCTTACGCTATAGATCTCAAAACCTTTGGCATCCTTGAATTTGGCTTTAGTGTATTTATCATAGGCTGCAACTACGTTCGGGTTCTCCTTGCGACAGGGGCCGCACCAGCTGGCCCAGAAATCAATGAGCACATACTTACCATTGAGATCAGAAAGCTTCAATTCCTTCGTGCTATCCGCATTCATGAAGGCTAGTTCGGGAGCTTTATCACCGATGCTGGTGCCAATTTTCTCCTTGCCATCTTCTGGGCGATCGATACGGTTAGCGAATCCATAAATGCCGAGCAGAACAACTGCGGCAATGGTAATAATGCGTGTTTTGGACATGATAGTGCGGAATTCCATGGCGCAAATGTAATTGGTGAGCTTGGTTCAGACCAAAGCGAATAACGTGCCGAGTTGGAACCTTGACCAAGACCCTTCCACTGTTTCTTACGATCTCAAACGCGCTCAATTTGTGCACCAAGCGCTTTAAGTCTAGCCTCGATATTCTGGTAACCGCGATCGATCTGTTCAATATTATCGATGGTACTGGTTCCTTCGGCACTCAGCGCTGCGATCAGTAGCGCAACACCTGCGCGGATATCCGGGCTGGTCATGCGAATGGCTCGCAACGGACTCTGGAAATCATTTCCGATCACCAAAGCGCGGTGTGGGTCGCAGAGTGTGATCTGGGCACCCATCTCGATCAATTTGTCCACGAAGAACAACCGGCTCTCGAACATTTTTTGATGAACGAGAACACTGCCTTTAGCTTGGATGGCCGTAACAAGTACGATACTTAAAAGGTCTGGTGTGAATCCGGGCCAAGGAGCATCACTCACCGTTAGGTTGCTGCCATCAAGGAATTTGGTGATCGTATAATGTTCTTGGGCTGGTACATGGATATCATCACCCTGTTGTACCACTGTAATTCCAAGTCTGCGGAAAATATCAGGTATCACTCCGAGCTTTTCGAATTGCACGTCCTTGATCGTGATCGAACTGCGTGTCATGGCCGCCAATCCGATGAATGATCCGATCTCGATCATATCCGGTAACATGCGATGTTCCGTTCCACCGAGTTCATCAACGCCATCGATATGCAGTAGGTTACTACCGATACCGGAGATCTTGGCACCCATGCGCACCAACATGTCACAAAGCTGTTGCAAGTAGGGTTCACAAGCTGCATTGAAGATCGTCGTTCGCCCTTCAGCAAGTACGGCCGCCATTACAATATTCGCAGTTCCGGTAACGCTGGATTCGTCCAACAACATGTATGTACCCTTCAACCGTTTCGCTTCCGCTTTGAAGAACCCTTCCTTTTTGTCATAGGAAATATCGGCCCCCAGTTTTTCGAATCCGATGAAGTGTGTATCCAATCTGCGGCGACCGATCTTATCACCGCCAGGTGTTGGGATGTATCCTTTACCGAAACGAGCAAGTGTTGGTCCAACGACCATAACACTTCCACGAAGGCCTCCGCCCAAAGTTTTGAACTGCGGTTTCAGGAAGAACTCGACATCCACGTTATCCGCGATGAATTTGTAGCTCCCTTCTCCTAACTTCTCCACTTGCACACCCATGAAGCCAAGCAGGTCGATCAGTTTGTTCACATCAACGATGTCCGGTATGTTGTGTATGGTTACCGGCTCTTTGGTAAGCAGTACAGCGCATAGGATCTGCAATGCTTCGTTCTTCGCTCCTTGCGGAATGACTTCACCTTTCAACCGCTTACCGCCAATGATCTTGAAACTTCCCATGCTGCGAAGCAACTGCGAATGCCGCTACCGAACTTGCTCCGATCGGTCACACTATCAACATAAGGAGGTGAAAGACCTGCCGCTGGAATGACTTGGGATGGATGAAGATCGTGTTACCGTACAATTGTACCGGCCAATGAACAGGAAGTAAATATGCGGGAGATCGCACAGCAGTTGTTAGCTTGGATAGAGCGCAATCAGTTACGAACGGTAGTACTGGTGTGTTTGGCGTGTACCGTAATGCTCCTGTTCCGCAGGACGGATGCATTCTATTTTCCACAATTCTATGCCGAGGATGGTAAGTTGTTCTTTGCCGATGCGTTCAACGAGGGTTGGGCAAGTCTGTTCTACCGAGCGAATGGTTATTTTCATGTGTATCCCAGGCTGCTTGCGTTGCTTGGCTTGAGTGCTGGTATTCCGGTCTTCTGGATGCCGACCCTCTTCGTGATCGGAACCATTGGCGTGTATGTGCTGGTCTGGTTCTACATCTACAAGCGTATGCCGACATCATTCGTACAGCGCTGTTTCGCGATCCTCGCAACCGTGTATTTGCCTGTCGGCCATGAGATCCTTATGAACTTGACCAATGTGCAATGGCTTGCTTCACTGATGATCCCGCTCATCGTTCTTGGTAGGCCTTCTTCGGGCAAATGGAGCACTGCTCTGGATGTGGTCATTCTTTGCTTCATATGCACCACGGGTCCCTTCGCGTTGATCTGGTCTCCTGTGTTGGCCTTATGGTCTTACGCTAAATGGCGGAATGGTATTTTAACGAAGGCGAATGTGATCACGTTGGCAACCGTAGGTCTCTTCGCTTTGATCATAGCGGTTGCATTGGTCGATCACGGTTCAATTGATCGGGATGGATCCAACGCCGGAGGTTCCATGTTCTTCGGTGCCTTGCAAGTATTGTTCTATCAGCTGTTTTATCCGATCATTTGTATTCACGTGGCCTCGGTACCTTTTGTTCTACAGCTCATGCTGAGTGCGATCGCGCTTGTTGGGCTACGCTGGTTGTTCATGCAGCTCCGCAAGAATGAAGACGCCTTCGGACTCATCCTTTTGATCATGTCCGGTGTTTTCTTTGGTATAACGTTGATCAGCTACAGGGATGATCTCTGTTCGCTTTCTCCCATCTATGTGGGGATGCGCAATTTTTATCTTCCAGCGCTATTCGTGGTATGGGCGGCATTGTGCTTACCCATTCAGCATGTTCCGCGAACAGTATTGTTCTGGTGTATAGCGATCGGTTGGATGGGTATACAGACAGGTGCCTTTTTAGGCAGAAAGCAATTCGATGACCTCAATTGGAAGCATGAAGCTGCACAGATAGGAACTGGTTCCGAACGGGTCGTGCCGCTCAATCCTCCAGGCTGGTCGATGCGTTTGAACGCTGACCATGCTTCCGATCTTTGAGTTGTAGCTACTGGATGAAAGTTGAATTCTAATAGCGCTTCTTACGATTACGGTTCCGCTTTTTACCAGCTCCGGAACTATTTCCTTTATTCCTGTTGAATTGCCGCTTGCGCGTGGTCTCCACTTCATTCTTCGGACCATTCTGTTGGCCCCGGATGATATCCGCAGTAGCGGTCAATTGCACGTCCTTCTTCAACTTCAATTTTCCTTTGCTCAACTCGTTCAGGTCCTTCAGAATAACCAGGTCGGGAACCGTATCTCGGTTGTACGTGAGGAATTGCTTCTTCATGTGGTTGGCGATCAGTTCCGTGTACGCTGCGCGCGTTTCACCTTCCTCCATAGCGGCGCATTGTTCGACCATGCGTTCCACCATTTTGCCGTAGTGGCCGAACTGGATCTTGGTCTGGGGATATTCCACACGCTTTGGCTTGCTTTCCAATTCTTCAGCGGTAGGCTTCGGAAAGGGCCCATCCACATCCAGCTTGAACTCGCTCATGACGTAGAGGTGGTCCCATAACGTGCGTTCAAAATTGTCGCTGTTCCGCAATTGTGGATTGAGTCGAGCGATCACTTGAATAATGGACTTGGCGCAGTACGTTCTTTTGTCGCGTTCATCGATCTCCATGCAATGTTCAACCATGCGTTGCACATGGCGGCCATATTCAGGAATGATCAAACGTGCACGTTGCGTGTTGTAATCGAAGGGAGTACTGATCATAATTGGCTGTGCACCTTGGATGGTGCTTAGTGGAACATGGCGTTGCTGAATGTGCAAGGTGTTCCTTGTCGTTGGAAGGTCCAAAGCTAAGAAACTAGTGGATATCGTATAGCTGTATGATCAAAACATGCTTAGCCATGAACACGCTTATCCACCTTCATTGTATGTCCTGACCCAATCGGGATCAAGAATATCGTGGAGCAAAAGAAATGCTTGGGTGCCGAAATACGGTCCATGCCAATGATCATGGTACGGCGATCGATAGGCCTGCAAAATGATCTGCTGTCTCAGTGAGGGTGCGTAAGGTTCTTGTGCCCAGCCGGTTCCAAGGGTCTGATCTGCTGCCGGGCCATAGCGCAAATTTGGCAACAGGTCGAGCGAAGGGCAGAAGAGATCTACATGCGCCTGTCGTTTTCCATCTGGCGTATCGCTCAAGGGTATGCCATGTGTTCCGAAAAGATCTACTTCAGCCGGATTTGCCCGGCTCTGCTGAATTCCACGCGCTTCCACCATGAATGTTTCAAGTGTAACAGGATGGCTATCGATCACGCGGTCTTCGTACACTTTATAGATCCAAAGTGTATAAAGTTCATCGTTCGAGGTTGGGTTCAGGCTGAAGCCAAACTCATAGGTAGCCAAAGGTGGAGCGGGCGCAAGGCTGGCTACTATTGGCCATAAGCAACAGTAGATCAATTCCTGCAACCAACGTTGTTTCGTGCTCTTTGCGACCGACATGTCCAGACAATGCTATACGGCAGAAGCCGCGTTGCAGTTCTGCCTTTCAGTGCTCAAGAGAAACTGGTCCAAGGTCTAACTCAATAATACCTTGAGCTTGGCGAAGCGCAAAAGCAGGTTTTTCTGACCTGAGGTAGGAAAGAAGATGGTGGCCTTCACGTCGGGTGGAATTCCTTCGATCTTCAGCACTTTACCTTTCCCGAATCGCTCATGCTCGACGGTCATACCTTCTTTTAGGTCCGGTACGGCCTCACCAAGTGTTTTTGTCGCTTCCAACACTTTACCTGAAGCAGACATGCGTTTCAACTTTCCAGGTGCAGGCGCCGATGCGTTCACCGAAGCACGCTCGACCTGGGACGATCTCGTCGGTTTAACCGGAGGAGCCTTGCGTTCTCTTCCATAAATAGGTTTGGAGTCCTGATCTTCCGCATCCTTACCGAATGGCCTGCCACCACGTGCCCATGAATTACCGGATGGTCTTGCATAACTGCCACCGGAGAATGCACCGCGCTCGTTCTGCACCGGCATTTCCAAGAATTCAGGGTCTATCTCTTCAATGAAGCGACTCGGTTCGCTGCTTGTGAAGTTTCCCCATTTGAAACGGCTCATCGCATAGCTCAGGGTGGCCTGTTTTTCCGCACGTGTTAAAGCCACATAGAACAAGCGTCTTTCTTCTTCCAGATCGGCACGTGTCTGAACAGCCATAAGGTTCGGGAATAGATCCTCTTCCAACCCAACGATGTGTACATAAGGGAACTCAAGTCCTTTTGCAGCATGGATCGTCATTAGACTAACGCGATCATTATCGTTCGGGTCTGTGTTGTCAGCATCGGTAAGCAATGCCACATCGATCAAGAAGTCGCTCAATGTTTTAAGTTCGGTGCTCTGATCCGTGTCTGCTTCACCTTCTTCCACAGGTCCTTCACTGAAGGAACGCATACCGCTGAGGAGCTCTTGTATATTTTCATACCTACTCACTCCTTCGGGCGTTTTATCGGTGAACAGGTCTTTCAATAATCCGCTTTTTTGCGCAATGTATTCTCCAAGCGAATGGGCATTGTGCGTGTCCATCATGGTCTGGAAACTCTGGATCAATGTCACAAAGTCACCAAGCGCTTTTCTGGTACCTCCATGTGCCTGAACCTTATCCGGATGATCAAGGATCAGGTCCCAGATCGGTATCTCAAGTTCATTGGCCGTCACCATCAGGCGGTCCATTGTGGTCTGTCCGATGCCGCGTGTTGGGTAGTTGATCACGCGTTTCAGTGCTTCTTCATCACGCGGGTTGCACACCAACCGGAAATATGCGACCAGGTCCTTAATCTCTTTCCGTTGGTAAAAACTTAGGCCACCATAGATGCGATACGGAACATTCAGTTTCCGCAACGCCTCTTCCATGCTCCTGCTTTGCGCATTGGTGCGGTACAGGATCGCAAAGCCTTTGTTCGGGACCTGATGCTGCATCTTTGTCTCGAAGATCGTGTGTGCCACGAACTGACCTTCTTCATTATCACTCAACGATCGGTGAACTTTGATCTTTTCACCTTGTAGATTATCGGTCCAGATCGTCTTTTCGATCTGTTCCTTGTTCTTCTCGATCAAGCTGTTCGCGGCTCCCACAATGGTTTTTGTACTCCGGTAATTCTGTTCCAGCTTGAACAGCTTATGGTCCGCATAATCACTCCGAAAATTGAGAATGTTCTGAATGTTCGCTCCGCGGAAAGCGTAAATGCTTTGGCTATCATCACCCACCACGGTCAGGTTCTCGTGCCGTGCGGCCAAGGTTCGTACAATGTTGTACTGGACAAGGTTCGTGTCTTGATATTCATCCACCAAGATGTAGTTGAACCGGCTTTGGTACTTCAGCATGACATCCGGGTGGTCGCGGAAAAGCTTAGCCGTGTTGAACAGCAGGTCATCGAAATCCATAGCACTCGCACGGAAGCATCTATCCACGTATGTCTTATAGATCTCACCTAGTAATGGTCGCATGTGTGCTGCATCACTTGCCATCAATTCGCCGTTGTTCATGTAGTCCAACGGTCCCATCAAATTGTTCTTTGCCATGCTGATCCGACTATGGACCTGATTGGCTTTGTACAACTTGTCATCCAACTTCATGTCCTTTACAATGGCGCGGATCAAACTGCGGCTATCGTCGGTATCGTAGATCGTGAAGTCCTTTGAGTATCCGATCTTCTCGGCTTCTGCGCGCAGTACACGTGAGAAGACACTATGGAATGTTCCCATCCAAAGACTCCGTGCTAAGCCATCACCGACCAATGCGCCAATACGCGCTTTCATCTCCTTTGCGGCCTTGTTCGTAAAGGTCAATGCAAGTATGCGGAAGGGGTCCACACCCTTTGTAAGTAGATGTGCAATTCGGACGGTAAGCACTTTGGTCTTTCCGCTACCCGCGCCGGCAATGACCATATTGGGCCCTTCAGAATTATTTACAGCCGCCAATTGGGCGGGGTTCAGCCCTTTCAAATGATCCATGGAATGTAGCAAAGGTAAGAGCGTACGATGAGGGAGGCAGAACGAGTTCTCAACCGATCGCTCAGGATCGGACCGTATCCAATGTGCTATTCCATTGCCCTATTGGTAGGTTGTCGCGCAGTGCGATCTACCGTACGACCTTCCAGGTTGTCCATCGAGAATGATGGAGTACCCTTACCAGTAGCAGGCCTTCAGAATCCGTGGCCACAAGCGTTTCATTCATTTGCACGCGATAGGTAAAGGGGACCATTCGACCAGAAACATCGATCAACTCAATGCGTGATCGTTCATCAATACCTTTAAGGACCACACCGGCATCGGTGTTGTGTAAGGTGATGTGCTCACTCACAAATTCCGATAAGCCTACGGTACAATTGATCGGTGCGGTGGGATTGGTGCTAAATGCACCGTTCACCGCGGTCCAATCTTCCCAAGAGCCACCGGAACCTGCTTGCCAAGTATTAAGGTCGAATGTGGTTGCGCCACTGGATACACCCGGCGCTTTATAAACTTTCACGGCCGTGCCGTTATCGTTCCATGTGAGTGGAAGTCCAACTTCACATTGCTGTGGCAGTGAGGGGTTGGTACAATCCACCCGAAGAAAATAGGCGAACTCCTGGTATGTAGGGTAGCCACCATAAACGTGCGCGATACCGTCATCTGTCACACAGACCGCCGTGTATTCGTTACAGGCTATTCCCCGTGCTTCAACACCTTGGTCTGTACGGATGCGTGCCAAGAACGTAAAGTGCCTGCCCTTACGATCTGGGTCATCGTAATGGGTGTCTGTTATCACATTGCTCAAGATCGGTAGATCCAAAAATGCATTAGAGCCGATCTGTATATCATCACTATAAGGGTTACTCAAAGCTGCAGCGGAGGTGACCGTGCCATTCTGTGCGGTAAAACGATGTCCACCAAGAATGGCCATGCCCGCGCTTGTGCCACCAATAACGATGTTACGTTGGTCCAAGGCAATATTGATCAGACTATCAATAGGTGTGTTCTGCCAATATGAGATATAGTCCCATTGATCACCTCCTGCGAACCAAATGGCCTCCGCTTGTCTGATCCGTTCTTGCACGTAGGGTTCTGAGCTTGCAGAAGCATCAGAGAAAACAATGGTTTCCACTGAATTCACCGGAACACCAAGATCTGCATACAAATAATCGTTGTATCCATCGCTACCACTGGCCCGCAATACAAGTACGTCACCACCAATTGCTCGCTGAAGGAACCAGATCATTGCATTATCATCTTCTGTCGCACCACCCATCATGCAGATGCCACCCGTCGGTTGTGTTACTACGTCGGCGGTATTCCCGGTGAAGTAGCTGGTATAGTTAGTTTGGGCGGATAACCCATGTGTTACTAAAAGAACAAATAGAATTGAGAACTTCATGCGTCAAAGTTCGCTACGGGATCGATATCACGGAATAGTCGATATCTTATTTGCTCTATAAACGGCGGTTCTTCTTGTTCCTTCGATGAGGATCCGATCGGTCGCTACGGATTCCTGTAGGTCCCTACTGGCCGTTGCAGTGCTTAGTTCAGGAAAAAAGTTCAAGTAATCCGAGCGACGGAACGTTCTTTCTGTACTGCCTCTCAGCGGGCCATTCAAAAGAAAGATCTCGATGCGGTCCATTGGGCCACGTACGGGGTCCGGTTTTAGCAACAGTTCCGCCAAAGCTTCATCGATTCGTTCCAATAGGTAGACAATGAACTCTCCACAATCGCCTCTTCGATCGGCGTATTCCATTGCGGCGTAGTAAGCGGGTTGGGCATTTAGTATGAATGCTTCGATCGGTAAATAGCCAAAAACCGGCCAATGCTGCATCAACATCCGCTTCTGCCAAAGTCGCGCAAGTCGCCCATTCCCAGCTGTGAATGGACGCAGATATACCAGTCCAAAGTGCAGCACACAACTGGTGATCAACGAAGGAAAATCATCCTCCTCCGTATTGCGAAGCAGTTCCTGAACATTAACGGGAATGTCATGCGCACTTGCGATCCGTAACGGTTCTGGTTCACCATAAAGCACATCCATTGCTCCAGTTCGGAAATGGCCAGCATCAATTGCCAGACCATGCATTAGTACGCTGTGCGCTTGCCGCAGGTCCTGGGGCACGAATGGGTCAAGTTCGGGTAACAGTTCATAGGCACGGTGGGTATTGACCGCCTCAAGGTCTGCCGATCCGGCCTTTGCTGAAGCGGGGTAGTCCACCAGTTCCGCAACCGGCAATGCATCCAAGGAGCTTCCTTCCAACGCAAGTGTGCTGTGAACACTGCTGATATGGTATGCCTTTTCAAGTCCGGGATGCGGCTGATGCAAGTGCCGCGCATGCACTTCGCCCAAACGCTGATGGATCGTCGCCAACAGATTCAGCATTCTGGGACTGATCGAGTAGTAGGTGACACTGCCAATATCCATAAATTAGTATCAAATGATACTAGCAAAGGTAATGCGAAATACGAAATGCGGGCTCAGAAGAAAGAAATCGAAGGTGGTTTGTCGATCTGGTACGGGTTTGATCAGAGCCGATGAGATCCTACAATAACAAGGATTTATGGCAAAAAAAAATAGCTGGTCCGGGTTGTTTTTGATCCAGAACCCGGAACAATACAGTAAATTTTCCATCAACACCGATCCGTGGAAAAGCCAATTCAGTTACATTTGCAGCCCGAATTCGCCCACTGTAGAGCGAAAACACCTGAAAGTCAAGACGAAAAGGAGCTCATGCCAACTATCCAACAGCTCATCCGAAAGGGTCGCCAAACGCCAAAGACCAAAAGCAAGTCGATCGCATTGACTTCTTGCCCTCAACGTCGTGGCGTATGTACCAAGGTTTACACCACTACACCTAAGAAGCCGAATTCAGCGCTTCGGAAGGTAGCTAAGGTGCGCCTTGTTAATGGTTACGAGGTCATCGCCTATATCGGTGGTGAAGGTCATAACCTACAAGAACACAGTATTGTACTCGTTCGCGGGGGTCGTGTAAAGGACCTACCGGGTGTGAAGTACCATATCGTCCGTGGTGTACTAGATACATCAGGTGTAGAAGGGCGTAACCAGCGTCGCAGCAAATACGGCACGAAGCGCCCGAAAGCCGGTGCAGCCGCCCCAGCAAAGAAGAAGTAACCGTCACGAGTAAGCAGCTATGCGTAAAAAGACGATCAAACACAACACCTTGCCTGACCCGAAGTTCGGAGACGTGCAGGTAACCCGGTTCGTGAACAATTTGATGTACGACGGCAAGAAGAGCAAGTCCTTGGACATCTTCTACGCCGCGATCGATATTGTTACGGAGAAGAGCGGCGAAGATGGCTTGGAGATATTTCGCAAAGCCATTGTCAATGTTACTCCTCAAGTGGAAGTTAGAAGCCGCCGTGTTGGTGGTGCTAACTTCCAGATCCCGCAAGCGGTTCGCGAAGACCGCAAGAAAAGCTTAGCAATGAAATGGTTGATCGGGTACGCCCGCAACCGTAATGAGCGCAGCATGCCAATGAAACTCGCGAATGAGATCTTGGCGGCTTCGAAAGAAGAAGGTGCGGCATTCAAGAAGAAGGAAGAGATCCATAAAATGGCCGAGGCGAACAAAGCGTTCAGCCACTTCCGCTTCTGATAACGACTGTAGAGTAAGAGAAAATGGCCAAAAGGGACCTCAAATTCACGCGCAACATCGGCATCATGGCGCACATCGATGCCGGGAAGACCACAACTTCCGAGCGCATCCTGTATTACACGGGTCTTGTTCACAAGATCGGTGAAGTACATGATGGTGCAGCCACTATGGATTGGATGGCTCAGGAGCAGGAGCGTGGTATCACGATCACTTCTGCCGCTACCACAACCAGCTGGGATTACCGTGGTGACAAGTACAAGATCAATTTGATCGATACGCCAGGTCACGTGGATTTCACCGTTGAGGTGGAGCGTAGCTTACGTGTATTGGACGGTGCCGTTGCATTGTTCTGCGCTGTTGGGGGAGTAGAGCCACAGAGTGAGACTGTTTGGCGTCAAGCAAATAAGTATAAGGTTCCGCGCATCGGTTTTGTCAACAAGATGGATCGCAGCGGTGCTGACTTCTTCAATGTGGTTACCCAGATCCGCGAGCGCTTAGGTGCAAACCCTGTTCCACTGCAAGTGCCAATTGGAGCTGAAGCAGATTTCTTAGGTGTAGTTGACCTGATCAACAACCGTGGAATGGTCTGGAATGAAGCGGATCAAGGCATGACCTGGACCGAAGTGCCTATTCCTGATGATCTGGTGGATACAGTAAAAGAGTGGCGCGCTAAGTTGATTGAAGCCGTTGCAGAAAGCGACGATACCTTAATGGAGAAGTATTTCAATGATCCAGATAGCCTTACTGAGGCTGAGATCATGAATGCGATCCGCATCAGCGCTATTAACATGAGCATTACGCCTATCCTTTGTGGTAGCGCTTTCAAGAATAAAGGGGTACAGACCATGCTTGATGCGGTCATGGCTTATTTGCCAAGCCCTATGGACATTGAGTCCGTGATCGGCATTGACCCGCGCACGGATGCAGAGATCGAGCGTCACCCGGATCCGGATGAGCCGTTCTCTGCATTGGCATTCAAGATCGCAACTGACCCCTTCGTAGGTCGTCTGGCATTCTTCCGCGCCTATAGCGGATACCTGGATGCTGGAAGTTATGTACTGAATACGCGGAGTGATAAGAAAGAACGCATCAGTCGTATTTTCCAGATGCACTCCAACAAGCAGAATCCTGTGGAGCGTATTGAAGCAGGAGATATTGGAGCAGCCGTTGGTTTCAAAGATATCCGAACCGGAGATACACTTTGTGCGGAGGCGCACCCGATCATTCTGGAGAGCATGAGCTTCCCAGAGCCGGTAATTGGAATTGCCATTGAACCAAAGACCCAAGCGGACTTGGATAAGATGGGAACTGCTTTGGGCAAATTGGCCGAGGAGGATCCAACATTCAAAGTTCACACCGACGAGGATACTGGCCAGACCGTGATCAGCGGAATGGGCGAATTGCACTTGGAGATCCTTGTGGATCGCATGAAGCGCGAATTCAAGGTAGAGTGCAACCAAGGTGCGCCGCAGGTGAAATACAAAGAGGCCATCACTGGTACGATCGAACACCGTGAGCTGTACAAGAAGCAGACTGGTGGTCGCGGTAAGTTTGCTGATATACACGTGCGTATTGAGCCACAGACCGACCCGGAAAAGCCCGGTCTGGAGTTCGTTGACGCGATCAAAGGTGGATCCATTCCAAAGGAATTCGTAGGACCAGTTCAGAAAGGCTTCGAGGCATCGTTGAAGAACGGCGTGCTTGCTGGTTATCCAATGGAATCCATGAAGGTGACCTTGTACGACGGATCGTTCCACAATGTGGATTCTGATGCATTGAGCTTTGAGATCTGTGCGAAAAGTGCCTTCCGAACCGCAGTGCCACGTTGCAAGCCGGTATTGATGGAGCCGATCATGAAGATCGAAGTGATAACACCAGAAGAGAATATGGGTGATATTGTTGGTGACCTTAACCGTCGCCGCGGTACCATCCAAGGAATGGAAGACCGTTCCGGAGCAAAAGCAATTAAGGGTACAGTGCCACTGAGCGAAATGTTCGGTTACGTGACCAGCCTACGGACCATGTCCAGCGGCCGTGCAAGTAGCACCATGGAGTTCAGCCATTACGACCCAGCACCGAATAACGTAACTGAAGCCGTTTTGGCCAAAGTACGTGGTAAAGTTTCAGCCTAATAACAAATTGACCCGAACGCTATGACCCAGAAGATCCGGATCAAACTGCGATCTTACGATCACAACCTCGTCGACAAGAGCGCCGAGAAGATCGTTAAGACGGTAAAGACCACTGGCGCAGTGGTTAGTGGACCAATTCCACTACCTACGCACAAGCGCATTTTTACAGTGCTCCGCTCACCACACGTGAATAAGACAGCACGTGAGCAGTTCCAATTATGCAGTTACAAGCGCATGATGGACATCTATAGCTCGTCCTCAAAAACGATCGATGCCCTCATGAAACTGGAACTCCCCAGTGGCGTGGATGTGGAGATCAAGGTCTGATAGAAACTGGATAAGCTTCTAACAACGCACTAAGAAAGAAGAACAATGAGCGGATTGATCGGAAAAAAGATCGGCATGACCAGCCTGTTCGACGCGGACGGGTCGATGGTAGCGTGTACCGTGATCGAGGCTACACCCAATGTGGTTAGTCACGTGAAGACCATGGAGAAGGATGGCTACGATGCTGTTCAGCTTGCATATGGTGAGGCGCGCGAAAAAAATACCACCGCTGCTGCTATGGGCCACTTCAAGAAAGCAGGCACTACCCCAAAAAAGAAGACTCACGAGTTCAAGGAATTCCCTCGGGATATGAAGTTGGGAGATAGCGTAGGTGTTGATCTATTCTTTGAGGGTGGTTTTGTTACCGTGACCGCAAGCAGCAAGGGAAAAGGTTTCCAAGGTGTTGTAAAGCGCCATGGTTTCAGTGGTGTAGGTGAAGCTACGCACGGTCAACATGACCGTAGCCGTGCTCCTGGTTCATTGGGTGGCTCATCGTATCCTAGCCGTGTATTCAAAGGCATGCGTATGGCAGGCCGTATGGGAGGTAACAAGGTTACCACGGAGAACCTTCGTGTGATCAAAATTGATAAGGAAAAGAATCTTCTGCTGTTGAAAGGTACCGTTCCTGGTGCTAAAGGCGGCTTAGTGATCATCTGGAAGTAAGATGGAACTTGATATACACACCAAGGACGGTAAGTCCACCGGCAAGAAAGCCAAGCTGAACGACGCGGTATTCGCGATAGAGCCGAACGACCATGCCATTTGGTTGGACGTGAAGCAGCACTTGGCAAACAAACGTCAAGGCACGGCCAAGACATTGGAGAAAAGCGAAATGAGCGGTAGTACGAAGAAACTGCACCGCCAAAAAAGTACGGGTGGATCCCGTAAGGGTTCCATCAAGAGTCCACTCTTCAAAGGAGGTGCTCGTGTATTCGGCCCTAAGCCGCGCGACTACCACTTCAAGTTGAACAAGAAGGTAAAGGACCTGGCTCGTCGCAGTGCCCTAACACACAAGGCCAAGGACGGTGCGATCCGCGTCGTTGATGCGATGTCCATGTCTGCTCCAAAGACAAGTGAATACTTGGCTTTCTTGAAAGCATTCGAACTCAATGGTCGCAAGAGCGTTTTGGTGGTTCCTACGAAGGACGACAACATCGTTCTTAGTGCACGCAACATCCAGCGCACGCGCGTAGTAGTGGCGAGCGAGTTGAATACCTACGATATTATGAACGCCAGCGGATTGTTGATCGTGAAGGACGCGATCGGACTGTTGGAAGCAACGCTCACCAAGTAAGAAAATGAGCCAGATCATCATACGACCTATCGTCACTGAAAAGATGACGGCGCAAGGCGAGAACGAGAACCGTTATGGTTTCGTGGTCGCTAAGACCAGCAATAAAGTGCAGATCAAACAGGCTGTAGAGAAGGAGTACAACGTCACGGTGACGGGTGTACGTACCATGATCTGCGCCGGAAAGGACCGCACCCGTTACACCAAGAGCCTGATCCTCAAAGGCCGCACGCAGAGCTGGAAGAAAGCGATCGTGACGGTTCAAACAGGGGAGACCATCGACCTCTATAGCAGCATCTAAGTCATGGGCATACGCAAACTCAATCCGGTCACCCCCGGCACTCGTCATAAAGTGATCACCGATTTCGAAGGTGTTACAACGCGGGTCCCAGAGAAATCATTGACCACCGGTATCCACAAAAGTGGTGGCCGTAACAATCAAGGTAAAATGACCATGCGCTACATCGGCGGTGGTCATAAACAGCGCTATCGCGAGATCGATATGAAGCGCAACAAGCACGGTATTCCGGCACTGGTGAAGACGATCGAGTACGATCCGAACCGCAGTGCACGTATCGCATTGTTGTTCTATGCCGATGGTGAGAAGCGCTACATCCTTGCGCCGAACGGGTTGAAGGTCGGACAGGAATTGTTGAGCGGTACCGGTATCCCTCCTGAGGTTGGTAATTGCCTTCCTCTTGGTGAGATACCATTGGGTACTATTGTACACAACATCGAATTGAAGCCTGGACAAGGGGGTACCATTGCACGTAGTGCTGGCACCTTTGCACAGCTAAGCGCTCGTGAGGGCAAATACGCGACACTAAAGATGCCAAGTGGCGAGGTTCGCATGATACTCACAACTTGTTTGGCAACTGTAGGTACAGTTGGCAACGGCGAGCACATGTTACAGAAAAGCGGTAAAGCTGGTCGTACACGTTGGCAGGGTCGTCGTCCACGCACCCGTCCAGTAGCAATGAATCCGGTCGATCACCCGATGGGTGGTGGTGAGGGTCGTGCTTCAGGTGGTCATCCTAGAAGCCGGAAAGGTCTATTGGCGAAAGGCAAAAAGACCCGCCGTCCAAAAAATACGTCGAACAAGTTCATCATTGAACGCATCAACGCCAAATAAGGCAGAATAGAACATGAGCCGTTCACTCAAGAAACCACCGTTCATTCACTACAAGCTTGATAAGCGTGTAGGTGATGCCCAAGCATCGGGCAAGAAGAACGTCATTAAGACCTGGTCACGTGCCAGCACCATCAGCCCTGATTTCGTGGGTTTGACGATTGCTGTACACAACGGGAACAAATTCATTCCTGTTTACGTGACCGAGAACATGGTAGGCCACAAGTTGGGCGAGTTCGCTCCAACACGTACCTACCGAGGCCACTCCGGTAACAAGAAGAACTAAGGATAGATGGGAGCCAGAAAGAAATTAGCAGCCGATGCGCGCAAAGAAGCCATGAAGACCGTGGCTCTAGCACAACTGCGCAACGTGCCCACAAGCCCTCGTCGCATGCGTCAGGTGGCTGATCTTATCCGTGGTGAAAAGGTTGAAAAAGCGTTGGGTATCCTTCGTTTCAGCACTCGCCACAGCAGCCGTGATCTGGAGAAGCTTCTGCTTAGTGCAGTTGCGAACTGGCAAGCCAAGAACGAAGGGTCACGTGCGGAAGATGCGGACCTGTTCGTGAAAAGTGTGCAAGTGAATGAGGCCCGTGGCTTGAAGCGCATGCTTCCTGCACCACAAGGCCGCGCCTACAGAATGAAGAAACGTAGCAACCACGTGAGTTTGATCGTGGACGCAGCCACCGCCAACTAAGAGCCGAGAAAAGAGAACATGGGACAGAAAGCACATCCGACCGGACAGCGTCTTGGCTTTATTAAAGGCTGGGACAGCAATTGGTATGGCGGAAAGAATTACGCGGACAAGCTTGTCGAGGACGAGCAGATCCGCAAATACTTGATCGCACGACTTAAGAAAGCCAGTGTAAGCAAGATCGTGATCGAGCGCACCTTGAAATTGGTAACCGTTACGATCAACACCGCACGTCCAGGCGTGATCATCGGTAAAGGTGGTACGGAAGTGGATAAGTTGCGCGAGGAGCTGAAGAAGCTTACGGGTAAAGATGTTCAGATCAATATATTCGAGATCAAACGTCCGGAATTGGATGCACATTTGGTGGCCGATAGCATCGCACGCCAGCTCGAAGGTCGTATCAGCTTCCGTCGTGCTATGAAAATGGCCGTTGCAAGTAGCATGCGCATGGGTGCCGAAGGTATCAAATTGCAAGTGAGCGGTCGGTTGAACGGTGCAGAGATCGCACGTACGGAGAAGTACCGTGATGGTCGTGTTCCATTGCACACACTGCGTGCGGATATTGATTTCGCCATTACTGAGGCTCATACCAAAATGGGCAGGATCGGCATCAAATGCTGGATCATGCGTGGAGAGGTGTATGGCAAACAGGACTTAAGTCCTAACCAAGGTCAAGCAAAAGGTGGTCAAACGGGACCACGCATGGGCGGAGATCGTCCAGGCCGTCGTCCAGGAGGAGACCGTCGCCCAGGAGGGCCAGGAGGAGATCGTAGAGGAGGAGGAGATCGTCGTGGCCCTGCAGGAGGTGGGCGTGGACCAAACACCCGTAAAAGCTAAAAGCCATGTTACAACCGAAACGTAGCAGACGTCGCAATATGCACAAGGGCCGAATGAAAGGCCAAGCACAGCGCGGACACCGCGTGGCCCTAGGGTCATTTGGTCTGAAGGGGATGGAGAGCGTATGGCTCACTGGACGCCAGATAGAAAGCGCCCGTGTTGCACTAACACGTTATATGAAACGTGAAGGTCAGGTGTGGATCAAAGTATTCCCGGACAAACCGGTTACCAGCAAGCCTGCAGAGGTGCGTATGGGTAAGGGTAAAGGATCGTTGGATCATTGGGTAGCGGTTTGCCACGCAGGTCGTATCATCTTTGAGATCGACGGTGTACCATTGGCCACAGCGAAAGAAGCACTGCGATTGGCAGCCCAGAAGTTGCCTATCCCGACTAAGTTCGTGACCCGTGACGATTACGACGGCAACTAAGCGAGCAATGAAACAGAAAGGACACGAATACAAGGACCTTACGGTCGTGGAACTTACCGATAAGCTCCAAGAGACACGCTCTTCGTTGACGAAGCTTCGCTTCAGCCATACAGTGAGCCCGATCGAGAATCCGATGCAGATGCGCGCCGAACGCAAAGAAGTGGCACGTATCCTCACTGAACTACGCAAACGCGAACTCGCTAATACAGCATCCAAATGAGTACCCCTGAAACAGCAACCGCAGCGGTTGACCGTAACCTACGCAAAGAGCGCGTTGGTATCGTCACCAGCGATAAGATGACCAAAAGCGTAACCGTTAAGGTCGAACGTCGCGTTATGCACAAGAAATACGGAAAGTTCGTAAAGCTCTCCAGCAAATTCATGGCCCACGATGAGAAGGATGAAGCCCATATCGGCGACACCGTACGCATCATGGAGACCCGTCCAGTTAGCAAATCGAAGCGCTGGCGTTTGGTGGAAGTTATCGAACGTGCCAAGTAAACAAGAGACCCAGCGATGATCCAACAGGAATCCAGACTCAACGTGGCTGATAACAGCGGTGCCAAAGAAGTGCTTTGCATCCGTGTACTCGGTGGAACGGCGCGTCGATATGCACGCATCGGTGACACTATTGTTGTTAGCATTAAGCAGGCAATGCCCAATGCTGGTGCCAAAAAAGGAACCGTGCATAAAGCAGTAGTGGTCCGTACCAAGAAGGAGACCCGTCGTAAGGACGGTAGCTATATCCGTTTTGATGACAATGCCGTGGTTATCCTCGACGCTGCCGGAGAAATGAAAGGCACTCGCATCTTTGGTCCAGTGGCTAAGGAATTGCGCGAAAAGAAGTTCATGAAGATCATCTCCTTGGCACCTGAGGTGCTTTGATTTATGAGAGCGATGCAGAAGAAGACACACATCAAAAAAGGCGACATGGTAAAAGTGCTCGCCGGTGAGGACCGCTCCAAAGAGGGGCGCGTACTCGACGTTAACCGTGACCGTAGGGTCGCTATCGTTGAAGGCCTCAATATCAATAAGAAGCACAGCAAGCCAACTACCGCCAACCCACAAGGTGGCATCGTGGAAAAGGAAGGTCCTATCCACATCAGTAACTTGATGTTGATCGATGCCAAGACCGGACTGCCTGGCCGCGTGGGCCGCGTGGTGAACAAGGATGGCAAGCTGGAGCGGATCATTAAGACCAAGAAGAAAACCACCGCTAAGTCATGAGTTACGAAACCAGGCTCCGTGCCAAATACAAAGCAGAGGTGATCCCGTCCCTTCTAAAGGAATTCGGATACAAGAGTTCCATGCAGGTGCCTCGTCTTGAGAAGATATGCATCAACCAAGGTTTGGGCGACGCTGTCGGAGACAAGAAGATCGTTGAGAATGCCATTGCCGAAATGACCGTAATTGCCGGACAGAAAGCAGTTGCTACGATCTCACGCAAGGACATCAGTAACTTTAAGCTGCGTAAGGGAATGCCTATTGGTGCACGTGTAACTCTACGGGGTGAGCGCATGTACGAATTCCTTGATCGTTTGCTCGCTGTTTCGCTTCCACGTACACGTGACTTCAGAGGTGTGAAAGTGAGCGGCTTCGATGGTCGTGGCAACTTTACGTTCGGAGTAACCGAGCAGATCATCTTCCCGGAGATCGATATCGATAAAGTGACCAAGATCCAAGGAATGGACATAACACTTGTGACCACGGCCAAGACCGATGCAGAAGCGAAAGCATTGTTGGTCGCCTTTGGACTGCCATTCTCAGATAAGAAACTAGACTAAGACCCAAGCACTATGGCCAAAGAATCAATGAAAGCCCGAGAGCGCAAGCGCGCCAAGATGGTTGAGAAATTCGCCGCCAAGCGTGCTGCCTTGAAAGCAGCTGGCGATTGGGAAGGATTACAGAAACTACCTGCGAACAGCAGTTATGTGCGTAAGCACAACCGTTGCCAACTTACCGGTCGCCCACGTGGCTACATGCGTTTGTTCGGGATCTCGCGTAACATGTTCCGGGACATGGCGCTAGAGGGTAAGATCCCCGGAGTAACCAAGAGTAGCTGGTAATACAAAATGGGATGGGACATCTGTAAAGTGTCCGACCTAACTAAAAGAACAATGACAACCACCGACCCGATCGCCGATTATTTGACCCGCTTGCGCAACGCCATTCAGGCGCACAAGAAGGTAGTAGAGGTGCCTGCGAGCAACCTGAAAAGGGACATCACACGTATCCTTTACGACAAAGGCTATATCCTTTCTTGGAAAACCGAGGAGGATGGTAAACAAGGGATCATCAAGATCGCTTTGAAATACAATGCACAGACGCGCCAATCCGCTATTTCGGAACTGACGCGTGTAAGCTCACCAGGATTGCGCAAGTATGCGAACTCAGGTGCTCTACCTCGCGTGTTGAACGGTCTTGGCGTAGCGATCATCTCGACCAGTAAAGGTGTGGTTACCGATAAGGAAGCCCGTACCTTGAACATAGGAGGTGAAGTATTGTGTTACGTGAGCTAAAAGAATAAGAACATGTCACGCATAGGAAAAGCCCCGATCAACGTCCCAAAAGGCGTAATGATCACCATTAGCGACAAGAACCTGATCACTGTAAAAGGTCCGAAGGGTGAGTTGGAGCAAGCGGTTGATCCGGATATTACCCTGAAGCAGGAGGGTGAGGAGATACTGGTATCACGACCAAGCGATGCTAAACCGCATCGTGCGAAGCATGGCCTTTATCGTGCGTTGATCGCCAACATGGTGAAAGGCGTAAGCGAAGGGTTCGTTATTGAGCAAGAGTTGGTAGGTGTGGGTTACCGCGCTACTACCAAGGGTCAACAGCTGAACCTTTCTTTAGGATTCTCGCACAGCATTGTCATTGATCTGCCAGTGGCGATCAAAGTGGCTGCTGCACAGGAAAAAGGAAAGAACCCGATCATCCGAATGGAGTCGGCAGATAAACAATTGATCGGCCAAGTAGCCGCCAAATTGCGCGCGTTGCGAAAACCAGAGCCCTACAAAGGCAAAGGTGTTCGCTTTGTGGGTGAAGTGGTGCGTCGTAAGGCAGGTAAAGCAGCTGGTAAATAAGCAACACAATGGCATTCGATAGGATAGCACGTCGCAAGACGATAAAGCAACGGGTACGAAAGAACGTGCACGGAACGGCAGAGCGCCCACGCTTATCGGTCTACCGCAGCAACACGGGTATGTATGCCCAGATCGTCGACGACGAGAGTGGTAACACCATGGTTAGCGCCTCTTCATTGAAGGACAAAAAGGCCAACGGCATTGCCAAGGTTGAACAAGCCAAGATCGTTGGCAAAGCAATTGCCGCAAAAGCAAAAGCCGCTGGTATCGATCAGGTCGTTTTCGACCGTAACGGATACTTGTACCACGGCCGTGTTAAAGCATTGGCCGATGCAGCACGTGAAGCAGGCCTCAATTTCTGATCACAAAGAACACATGTCAGATAGTAACATCAAAAAGGTCAAGAGCAGTGACCTCGAGCTTAAGGATAAGCTCGTATCGCTGAACCGCGTGACCAAAGTGACCAAGGGTGGTCGCACATTCACTTTTGCTGCTATTGTAGTAGTGGGCAACGAGAATGGTGTGGTAGGCCATGGTCTTGGAAAAGCGAAGGAAGTGCAAGAGGCGATTGCCAAAGGCATTGACGATGCAAAGAAGAACCTGGTGCAAGTGCCCGTATTGCACGGAACCATTCCTCATTCACAAGAGGGTAAATACGCAGGGGCATTGGTCTTTCTGAAGCCCGCAGCACATGGTACCGGTGTAATTGCCGGAGGTGCGATGCGTGCTGTTCTGGAGAGCGTGGGTATAACCGACGTATTGGCCAAGAGCAAAGGAAGCAGTAACCCGCACAATGTGGTTAAAGCAACCATTGAGGCACTTACGAACATGCGCGATGCGAACCAAGTGGCTCGTCAGCGTGGAATTAAGCTGGATAAAGTATTCAACGGATGATCTCCTTAATGGAGAACACTCAAAGGAAGCAACAATGAAGACCATCATCATTACACAAACAGGCAGTCAGATCAAATGCCCAAAGCGTCAGAAAGACAATTTGAAAGCATTGGGTTTAGGCCGGATCGGCAAGTCCTTGATCGTGGAGGCAACTCCTCAGGTGCTTGGCATGGTGGAGAAAGTACATCATCTGGTATCCGTTAAGGAAGCGGTTTGATCGTATTGAAAGAACGACTTTATGCCTACGCCGGGCCATCGGCGCAAAGACATGGATCTAAGTAAACTTAAACCGGCCGAAGGGGCCACCAAGAAGGAAAAACGTATCGGTCGAGGCCAAGGCAGCGGTCGTGGTGGTACGGCTACGAAAGGTCATAAGGGCCAAAAAGCGCGTGCTGGCTGGAGTGGCAAACGCGGGTTCGAAGGCGGGCAGACCACTTTGACACGCCGTGTTCCTAAGTTCGGTTTCAACAATCCGACCCGAGTGGAATACAAGGGGATCAACTTGGATGCTATCCAAGCATTGGCCACCGAAAAGAAATTGAGCGCCATTGATCCGGCCGTATTGCATGCGAATGGTTTGATCCAGAAGAAGGACAAGCTTAAGATCCTAGGACGTGGTGAAGTTACCGGCGCATTGAACATTACTGCACATGCATTCAGCGCTACTGCAAAAGCAGCCATTGAAGCAAAAGGTGGTAAGGCCGAGACCATTACGACCATCGTTGAAAAGAACGACGAGAAAGCGAAGAAGGCATGAAGAATATGATCGATACGCTCAAGAACATCTGGCGGATCGAGGAACTGCGCAATCGCATCCTCGTTACGCTAGGGCTCTTGTTGATCTACCGGATCGGTAGCTTCATTGTGTTGCCCGGTGTGGACAGCAAGATGATGGCCGCTTCGACAAGTGGTGGAGGTGGTATCGCCGAGATCCTCGCGATCTTTACCGGGGGCGCCTTTACCCGTGCATCGATCTTCGCATTGGGTATCATGCCGTACATCTCGGCGTCCATTATCATGCAGTTGATGGGTATTGCCGTACCAGCTGTGCAGAAGAAACAGAAGGAGGAAAGCGGTCGTCGCCAGATCAATCAGTGGACCCGTTACCTCACCATTCTCATCTGCGTTTTCCAAGCTCCTGGTTACATCTTTACCACCATCGATGCTGCTGCGCGCCCGGAAGGTCAATTCTGGTTGATGACGAGTATCATCATCCTCAGTTCATCCACATTGTTCGTGATGTGGTTGGGTGAGCGTATTACCGAGCGTGGCCTTGGAAATGGTATTTCATTGATCATCATGATCGGTATCATCGCACAATTGCCACAATCATTCGCACAGGAAGTAGTTGGCCGCGTTGGTCCTGGCGGTGGTGGACTGGTATTGTTGTTGGTCGAAGTAGTTCTTTGGGTCTTGATCATTGCGGGTTGTATTCTGTTGGTGCAGGGTACGCGACGTATACCTGTCCAGTTCGCAAAGCGTGTTCAAGGCAACAAGCAGTATGGTGGAGTGCGTAACTATATCCCACTGAAAGTGAATGCTGCCGGTGTAATGCCGATCATCTTCGCACAAGCGATCGTGCTGATCCCCATGTATGTGGCCCAGGCGTTCGAGGAACCACCAGCATGGTTGGTAGGTATGGCGAACAATCAAGGTTGGGGCTACAACTTCATGTTGTTCCTGATGGTGGTATTGTTCACCTACTTCTACACAGCGATCACTGTTAACCCGAATCAATTGGCGGATGATATGAAGCGTAATGGTGGATTCATTCCGGGTATTAAGCCCGGAAAGCAGACCGCTGGTCATATCGACGAGCTTTTGTCACGCATCACGTTGCCTGGAGCTATATTCCTGGGTCTCGTTGCGATCCTTCCCGCATTCGCGGTAATGTTCGGGATCAAGCAGGGTTTTGCGCAGTTCTTCGGCGGTACATCATTGTTGATCATGGTGGGCGTGTTATTGGACACGTTGCAACAGATCGAAAGTCATTTGTTGATGCGACATTACGACGGACTGATGAAGTCCGGTCGCATCAAAGGAAGAAGTGGAGGAGCGGCATTTGGCATGGCCGGATAGGAACATGGCTAAGACCGTGAACCATCTGAGTGATGAGGAGATCGCATTGGTGAAGGAGAGTTCTTTGCTTGTTGGAAGGACCTTGGCGGAAGTTGCCAAAAGGATCGCACCCGGTGTTACTACCGGTGAATTGGACCGCATGGCGGAAGAGTTCATCCGTGACAACGGAGCGATACCCGGTTTCAAAGGCCTGTACGGCTGCCCAAGCACGTTGTTGACCAGCGTGAATGAGCAAGTTGTTCATGGTCTACCTGGTGATACACCGCTTGAAGAAGGCGATATTGCCAGTGTGGATTGTGGAGTGCTGATGAACGAATTCTACGGTGATAGCGCCTATACATTCTGTGTAGGTGAAGTTGCACCGGACACCTTGACGCTCTTACGGGTTACCCAAGAGTGTTTGGAACGTGGAATTGCGGAAGCGATCGCGAACAACCGCATCGGTGATGTAGGTTACGCGATCCAGCATCATGCTGAATCGCATAAGTACGGTGTAGTGCGTGAGTTGGTGGGCCACGGTGTGGGCCGCAAATTGCACGAACCACCCGAAGTGCCCAACTACGGAAGACGTGGGCACGGTGTGAAGATGAATGCAGGTATGGTGCTTGCGATCGAACCCATGATCAACATGGGAGTGAAAGAAGTGAAACAGCTAGCGGACGGTTGGACCGTAGTAACACGCGACGGGAAACCAAGCGCGCATTTCGAACACACCATCGCAGTAAGGCAAGGCAAAGCAGAGGTCCTATCAACATTCAGTTTCATCGAAGATGTGCTGAAAGCAAAAGGAACACTGGTGAATTGAACGTTACTGTAACGTCGCCCAAGAGGTGGACAATACAGCAAGAGAGAAAGGAACAAGAAAGGAATGAGTAAAACAGGGACCATAGAGCAGGACGGCGTCATCAAAGAGGCGCTGAGCAATGCTATGTTCCGTGTTGAGCTGGAGAATGGTCACGTGATCGTCGCCCACATCTCTGGAAAAATGCGGATGCACTACATCCGGATCCTACCAGGTGATAAAGTAAAAGTGGAGATGAGTCCGTACGACCTGAGCAAAGGCCGCATCACCTTTCGTTACAAGAGTTAAAGAACAAGGAAACCATGAAGGTCAGGGCATCCCTAAAACCACGCTCCGCGGACTGCAAGATCGTCCGTCGTAAAGGGCGTTTGTACATCATCAACAAGAAGAACCCGAAGTTCAAGCAACGTCAGGGCTGATAACTAGATAGACATGGCACGTATAGCAGGTATAGACCTACCCAAGACCAAGAGGGGCTGCATTGGCCTCACGTACATCTACGGCATCGGCCGCAGCAAAGCCCTTTCCATTCTGGAGAAGGCCGAGGTGGATCCCGATACCAAGGTTGACGACTGGACCGATGATGAACAATCCCGTATCCGGACGGTCATCAATGAGAGCATTAAGGTTGAAGGTGCGCTTCGGAGTGAAGTGCAGCTGAGCATTAAGCGCTTGATGGACATCGGCAGTTACCGTGGGCAGCGTCATCGTGCTGGTTTACCAGTGCGCGGACAACGTACACGTACGAACAGCCGTACCCGTAAAGGCAAACGTAAAACAGTGGCGAACAAGAAAAAGGCAACGAAATAACGTAGTGGCGGACGATCGTTCGCCAGCTAACGTTGTTACGATGCGGAATTCAACAACACCGTTCCCTCAATAAGAAACACATGGCAAAGCAAGAGCAAAAGGCCGGCGGCAAGAAGAAGAAAAAGAACGTGGTAGTGGAGGCCTTTGGGCAAGCCCACATCCGTGCTACGTTCAACAATCTTATCATCTCGCTCACCAATAACAAGGGTGAGGTGATCAGCTGGTCATCCGCAGGTAAGCAAGGCTTCCGCGGAAGCAAGAAGAACACCCCATATGCTGGGCAAGTGAGCGCCGAAGAGGCTGCTCGCGAAGCGCATGATCTGGGTCTACGCAAAGTGAAAGTGTTCGTTAAGGGACCAGGAGGTGGTCGTGAAAGTGCCATCCGCGCATTGCATAACAGCGGTGTGGAGGTAACTGAGATCATTGATCAGACACCAATGCCACACAACGGCTGCCGACCACCAAAGAAGCGCCGCGTATAAAAAACAACAACCGTAGGGGTGGGACTGTTTCCCATTCCGTAGTTGGTGTTCCATAAAAAGGGGAACACCCAAAAACCAAAGAAGAATGGCACGTTACACAGGACCTAAGACACGGATCGCCCGTAAATTCGGAGAAGCGATCTTCGGACCGGACAAATGGATGGAGCGCAAGCCCCATAGCCCCGGCCAGCATGGCCCCAATGCCCGCCGCCGCAAAAAGGAGAGTGAATACTCCCTTCAGTTGCAAGCGAAGCAAAAGGCGAAATACACCTACGGCATCCTCGAGCGCCAGTTCGAGAAAATGTACTATATCGCTGCCAGTAAGCGCGGTATTACCGGTGAAGTATTGCTACAGTTGTGCGAATCACGTTTGGACAACACGGTATTCCGTTTGGGCATTGCACCAACACGTCGTGCTGCTCGTCAATTGGTCGGTCATGGCCACGTTACGGTAGATGGTAGCATGGTGAATATCCCTAGTTACACGTTGCGCCCTGGACAGACCGTAGCAGTGCGCGAAAAAAGTCGTGCGTTGGAAGCGATCACCAATAGCATTTCGGTAAGCAACAACAAATTCGATTGGTTGGAGTGGAACCCGAGCAACATGACAGGCAAATTCATCAACATGCCTGAGCGCGCACAGATCCCGGAGAACATCCGTGAGCAACTGATCGTGGAATTGTACAGTAAGTAATTGATGAACCTACACTGTTCCTGGTAAGCAGGGGAGCGGTGATCGGGTGAACGGACAAGGACTGCCAACAGACACATAAAACAACGCAACAGCACATGCCCATTCTCGAATTCCAGCGGCCAGACAAGGTAACGATGATCGAATCCGACGATAAGCGCGGATCCTTCGAGTTCCGTCCTCTAGAGCCGGGCTACGGGATCACCATCGGTAATGCCCTTCGCCGTATTCTTCTCTCCAGCTTGGAGGGACATGCGATCACCAGTGTACGCATTGGTGGCGTGGACCACGAGTTCAGCACAATTAAAGGAGTGATCGAGGACATGACCGAGATCGTTCTGAACCTTAAGCAGATCCGCTTCCGCCGTCAGTTGGACGATGTTAGCACGGAGAAAGTATCCTTCACCGTTAGCGGTAAGGATGGTTTCACAGGTGCCGATATCGGAAAGCACACCACTGGTTTCCAGGTGTTGAACCCTGAGCACGTTATCTGCAATATGGACAGCAACGTTAAGTTGCAAGTGGAGGTCACCATCGGAAAAGGACGTGGTTACGTTCCTGCTGATGAGAACAAAGTGGAAGGTGCCCCTATCGGTACCATCTACATCGACTCGATCTACACACCGATCAAGAACGTTAAGTACAACGTTGAGAACACGCGTGTTGAAGAGAAGACCGACTATGAGAAGCTCACCATCGAGTTGATCACGGACGGTAGCATCTCTCCAAAGGATGCGTTGCAGGAAGCTGCGAAGATCCTGATCCACCACTTCATGTTGTTTAGCGATGAGCGCATAACCCTTGATACGGAGATCCGACCATCATCCAGCAGCAATGCGGAAGAGTTCGACGAGACCAGCTTGCACATGCGTCAACTATTGAAGACCAAGTTGGTCGACATGGACCTGAGTGTACGTGCATTGAATTGCTTGAAAGCAGCTGACATCGATACCCTTGGTGATCTCGTTTCATTCAACAAGAACGACCTCTTGAAGTTCCGCAACTTCGGTAAGAAGAGTCTTACTGAGCTTGAGGATCTGGTAGAGAACAAAGGCCTGAGCTTCGGAATGAACGTGGCCAAATACAAGTTAGACAAGGAGTAATGTAGCGGCGACGCATGCGTCGCCTTACATACACCCAACACGATACTACAATGAGACACGGAAATAAGAACAACGCACTAGGCCGTAAGAAAGCCCACCGCGATAGCCTGTTGAGCAATATGGCGATCAGCTTGATCGATCATAAGCGCATCGAGACCACCTTGGCCAAAGCAAAAGCACTACGCTTGTTCGTAGAGCCTTTGATTACCAAGAGCAAGGACGATACCATGCACAGCCGTCGTACAGTGTTCAGCTACCTTCAGAACAAAGAGGCAACAGCCACATTGTTCCGCGATGTAGCGCCTAAGATCGCTGATCGTCCTGGAGGGTACACCCGCATCATCAAAATGGGCAACCGTTTAGGAGACGCGGCTGAAATGGCCATGATCGAATTGGTCGATTTCAACACGACCTACACCAAGGAGAAAGCAGGTACAGCGGCTAAGAAGACCCGTCGTACACGCCGTACCAAAGCCGCATCGAAACCAGAAGCCGAAGCAAAGCCGGAAACCGAAGCAAAAGCAGAAGTTGGCGAAGAGGCAAAAGGCGAGTAGAACAACATTCAACGAAATAGGAACGGGGCGCTTAGAAGGTGCCCCGTTCTTCGTTTTGGTACACGCCGCTCTTCATCGAATGATACAGATGGACGTGAGTGAACGATCACAGATCTATAACATGAGTCGCGTTCGACATTGGCGTTGTACCTAGGTAGAACTCGCAAGCCAATACTTATCTTCATCCTTCCGCAGACATCAAACTTGCGTAGAATGGCAGTTCTGAAAGTATTGGTGAATCGAGATCTCTCCGTGCAATGAGGTCTTTCTATTTAGTCATATTCCTGTTTATCGGGCTCAATGTTCATGCTCAGCATTGGGAGAGGCTCAGCGATGGACCTATTGGTTCGATGACGGCACTTTCGGTTGATCCCATCGCTGATAGACTTTATGGCAGCGGTACGTTTTTGAGAATTGCGAACGAAACCGATACCGTACTTGCATTCGGCATGGCACAATGGGATGGCACCCGTTGGGATAGCATCGGACATCGAATGTATGAGATTCCTGGCAGTACTGCGAGTCAAGTCTATTGGTTTATTCGTTACAATGCTGAATTATATGCCTGCGGTGCCTTTGGATTTTTCGTTGAACCGGACACAGCTAATGGATCCTTTTCTCGCCTCGACGAAACAACTCAACGTTGGGAACCTTTAGACTGTATAAATCCGGTCACCAGCGGGTTGGGTGGTATTTCACCCAGACACGATGAACAGGATAACTTGTATATGACCGGTTTCTCTACAAGTATTTGCGGCTACCCAGAAGCCGCTGTGTTCCGGTATGATGCCGATGGGTTTCACGAATGGTCGCCTTATCAGCAGATTCCAGTAGACAACGGAAATTTTATTGGGACGGTAATCGAGTTTGAAGGTATGACGTACATGCGCGGGATTTTCCGTGATCCACTCTCTGACGGGTGGTGTAATCTTATGCGCCACAACGGTTCCACATGGGAATATGTTCCGGGTTGGGGCACTTCGCTTGGAGCAATTAAAGATGTGGTCATCCACAATGAAGTGCTGTACATCGTAGGTGCTTTCCGGGAACCCGGTGCGCCGGGTAATGGCTTGGCGGCGTTCGATGGGCAGAATTGGTTGGATTTTGGAACAGGACTTGAATTGGCCATAGCACCGGGGTATACTTCGGTACTTACGCTACAATGGTTCCACGATGACCTGTATGTTGGCGGGCAATTCACCAAAGCTGGTGGTATACCGGCAAATGGGTTGGCCAAATGGAACGGTTCGCAATGGTGTTCGTTACCCGGTTTCGATCAAGAACCCGGTCCCAATCCGCAGTCAGTTCCCGGCATGGCCGTTTGGCGAGATAGCTTATACATTGTTGGTGCGTTCACTGAACTGGAAGGCCAACCCTTCAACCGTGTGGCCCAATGGATCGGTGGCGATGCGGTAAGCGGGTGTAGTGTGCCTATTTCTGTTCCGGAGATCTCGACTGAGCACGTACAGCTGAGTGTTTGGCTTACTGATGTGAACAACTGGACGGTTGAGATGCCATACAATGAACGTTGGAGCGTAACCCTCTATGACAACACAGGGCGTACTGTTCAGCGCCAGAATGTCGCGGGGCAGCGTTCAGCGTTGGATCTTTCTGGATTATCCGCTGGAATGTACATCGTGCAAGCGGGTGATCCATCTGGTAAACAATTCACGGCGAAGCTTCTGATGCAATAACGCGGATGCCGTATTGATCAACTAGAATCGGGCTATGCAGGCTGTACATCACCACGTTTTCAACACCTGTGGATGATCTCTTCGTTCGACTTATGACTGAGCGGGTATCTTTGCAGCATTAAAGCTGACGTATATCGCGTATGCTCGTAAGCCAACGTCCCGAAGCCCTTCTGTTACTTGCTGATGGTACGTTATTTCGCGGTCGTTCCATTGGAGCTACGGGTAGCGCCGCCGGCGAGATCTGCTTCAATACCGGCATGACCGGCTACCAAGAGATCTTTACCGATCCGAGCTACACCGGCCAGATCATGACCTTGGCCACACCGCACGTGGGCAATTACGGCGTAAAGGAAGGCGAAGAAGAAAGCAGGTCGCTTACCATCGCTGGTCTTGTAGTGAAGAAGTTCAGTGAAGTGGTGAGTCGTCCGGGAGCCACGGGTTCCTTGGATGATCAACTCAAAGCACAGAACGTGGTCGGGATCAGTGATGTGGACACGCGCAAATTGGTGCGGCACATCCGTGATCATGGAGCGCAGAATGCCATTATTTCTACTGAATTGGATGTTGCTGCGTTGAAGAAACAATTGGCTGCGGCACCCGCAATGGCCGGTCTGGAATTGAGCAGCCGTGTTACCGCAGCACATGCTTATGAGGTCGGGTCCAAGAACGCGAGTTTCCGGGTGGCCTTGTTGGACTTTGGCGTGAAACGAAACATAGAGCGCTGCCTTGTGGAACGTGATTGCTTTGTAAAAGTTTTTCCGATGACCACGCCGCTTTCGGACATGCTCGCATGGGAACCGAATGGGTTCATGCTAAGCAATGGACCCGGTGATCCCGGCGCAATGCCCAACAGCGTGGCGCTGGTAAAAACAATTGTGGACGCAGGGCTTCCGGTCTTCGGGATCTGCTTGGGTCATCAACTATTGGCAGAGGCGCATGGCATGCCCACCCTGAAAATGCATCATGGCCATAGGGGCATCAATCACCCTGTAAAGGACCTCACGACGGGGCGTGATGAAATCACCTCACAGAATCATGGATTCGTAGTGGATCGTGATGCCGCAGAAATGAACAAGGCGGTGGAGATCACCCATGTTCACCTTAACGATGGCAGCGTCGCTGGTTTCAAGTTGAAAGGCAAACCGGTCTTTTGCGTGCAGTACCATCCCGAAGCTGGTCCAGGCCCATTGGACGGGCGTTATCTTTTTGATCGGTTCGTTGCGAACATGCACGCCCATTTCACCGTAGAAGGTGCTCTTATAAAGAATAATTGAACTGTAGTTATGAGTCTGATCGCCAAGATCCAAGCCCGCGAGATCCTCGATTCTCGTGGCAATCCTACCATTGAAGTAGATGTCTACACCGATTCAGGTCACATGGGTCGCGCAGCAGTTCCTAGTGGTGCCAGCACCGGTGCCCATGAGGCTGCTGAATTGCGCGATGGTGACAAGAAAAGATACTTGGGCAAAGGTGTTCTCAAGGCCGTTCAGAACGTAAATAGTACCCTTAACTCCGAGTTGAACGGAGCGTTGGTCACAGAGCAAGCAATGATCGATCGTGCGTTGATCGCGTTGGATGGATCTCCGAACAAAGCGAACTTGGGAGCCAATGCAATTCTTGGTGTAAGCCTTGCGGTTGCAAAAGCTGCAGCTAGTGAATCGGGCATGCCGCTCTACCGTTATGTCGGCGGTGTCAATGCATGCACCTTACCTGTTCCGCTGATGAACATTTTGAACGGTGGCGCACATGCAGACAACAAAGTGGATGTGCAGGAATTCATGATCATGCCCGTTGGTGCAAAGACCTTCGGTGAAGGGTTACGGATGGGTGCTGAGGTATTCCACAATCTGAAAGCCGTTCTGAAAGCGAAGAGCCTGAGTACCAACGTTGGTGACGAAGGCGGTTTTGCACCGGATCTTGCAAGCAATGAAGATGCGTTGAAGTTGGTGATGCAGGCCATTGAAAAAGCAGGATACAAACCAGGTGAGGATATCGTGTTGGCATTGGATTGCGCCAGTACCGAATTCTATGACGCCAAAAAGGAGCGTTACACCTTGGAGAGCACTGGCGATAGTCTCACGAGTAAAGAAATGGTAGCTATGTGGGCCGATTGGGCCAAGCGTTACCCCATTGTAAGTATTGAGGATGGCATGTCCGAGGACGATTGGGACGGATGGAAGTTGCTCACGGAGACGATCGGCGAAAAAGTGCAACTTGTAGGTGATGATCTTTTTGTGACGAACACGGAGCGCCTTGCTGAAGGCATCAACAAGGGCATCGCGAATAGCATTTTGGTTAAGGTGAACCAGATCGGAACACTTACCGAGACCATTCAAGCCGTAGAAATGGCCCACCGCGCAGGATATACGAGTGTCATGAGCCACCGTAGTGGAGAAACCGAGGATAGCACCATCGCCGATCTGGCCGTCGCATTGAATTGCGGCATGATCAAGACGGGTAGCGCTAGTCGCAGTGACCGTATCGCCAAGTACAACCAGTTGCTCCGTATTGAAGAGCAATTAGGTCCTGCTGGTGTGTACCCCGGCAAGAGTTTGCGGTACGCTCATTGAGCTCACCGTTTTCTTCATTCAGTGTGCGTATCTATGCCACGCATGAAGAGCGCACCAACCATCGAACTGAACGAACGTCGATGGGTATCCTATGCGGTTCTTGCGCTGATCCTGCTAAGTATTCTTGATCGGATCGACCTATTGGTGCGATTCGCGTTCAAGCACATCGGTATCGATGATGCGCTTATGCAGCAGATCGCTTTGGACTATTCACATGGAATATTCCGCGAACCCTATATGTATGGGCAGAATTACAATCCGATGCTCGAAGCATTACTCGCCGTTCCGTTGCTCTGGACCGGTATTTCGCCGCAATTCGCGTTACCCATAGTAACATCGTTTCTCGCGTTGATCCCTTTCTGGGCGTTCGCATGGTGGTGTTTGCGCAAGGGTCATATAATTGGTGCGATCGCTTTTTCGGCCATGCCGATATTATTGCCGGTGGAGTGGGGTATGCTTACCTCCATGCCGCGTGGATTCGTTCATGGTATTGGTCTGCTGGCAATGTTGCCTTTCATTCAGGTCATTCGGTCGGTGTGGGCAAGGTCTTTCTTGACCGCTTTGGTGGCCAGTGCCGCCGTTGTCTGTAACCCGAATACATTGCTGGTCCTTGTTCCGGTATTCACATGGCTTGTATGGAAGCAGCAGAGATCGGTAGGCTTCTGGTTGGGAAACGCTTTGGGAGTGTTGCCTTCCTTGGGTTTTGTTCTTTGGGCAAAAGCATTTCATGCCAAAGCCAAGATCACGCCATTGCATTTCATGGATGGCGATTCGGTTCAGTATGGTTTCAATAGAACATTGAGCGGGCTCCAAGGTCTGGACATGCACTGGCAACACTTGGTGCCATTCACGGAAGCGGCTGGGTTGTTAGTGATCTCGCTTCTGGTGATCGCCGTTGTGATGGCATTTAAGCGTAGCGATCAAGGACAATGTTGGGCAATAGTTGCTGTCATGTTGTTCATTCCGTTCGCGTTAGGTGTTCTTAAAGTACACGAAGGGTTGACTACGATCTTCTTTTCGCTTTCGAGAATGTTCTTGGGAATTCCGATCCTGGTCGCGGGTTGTATTGCGTTAGTCGGTAGCACTTATTCGTTCGATCGACGGAAGTTGATAGGCGTGTTTCTTGTCGTTGTCATTTGGCTTCCAATGAAATGGAACGGGGTGAATGAAGTAGTGGCCAATGAGTTGGAAAAGCAGGACGAGGGTTACGTTCGTGAAGAACCGATCGAAGTGGTGCGGTCCTATTGTCGTACGGTTTCTGATGTTGCTACACGCAACGGAGCGCAGTTGATCGTTCCCATTCGATGGCCAGATCTCCGTGTTGATCATCGTACCCATTATATCGCGCATTTCGTGTGTTACGCATGTCCGCAAATGGTGCCGGAGCTACCGCCCGTTTTCATGGCCGGTTATGATAGGCGTACGTGGATAGTCGAAATCTACGGTGCAGCCGAGTGTGAGAAGGTCCTGTTCGTAGGCGGGGATCCTGATGCTTGGCGCATCGCCATGAGCAACGATACTTCCATTCGCGATGTATCAACCCACGATCTGATCATGCATATCGTAGATAACGGATCAGTTTCCATACTGGACCTGATCGCGACCACACATGTTGATGGAAAGCAGTGAAGATGGATTACGAAATATCCATTTTTGGGTGAGCTACGATCCGAAACTGGAGTGCCTCCTACTTACTCTGTGATCACCAAAGGCCCGACGTTGGTTCGAGTTCCTTTGGATGCGAAGCGCAACATATAGGTTCCTGCACTAACACCTTCAAGGGGAAAGACCAGCACGTTCTCTGAAATTGTTAGTTGCCTGATCAAAGCTCCCCGTTGGTCCAGCAGTTCGATCACGCCGTTCGGTGAATTCATATCGGTCCTTACCAAGACCCTGTTCGTTGCAGGATTCGGGAAGATCGACCATACCGCTTCACGAGCATTTTCGCTAACACTAACGGCACTCTTTCGCCAAGCCAATGTGTATTCACCGGCTTGTAGGTCATTGATGTCGATCCGGCCGGTTTTATTCGTTGCACTTCCGATCGTGTTCAGTGTTTGGTCCGGGTGAAGGGTCCAAGCGACGCGTGCGCTTGGTCGGTAGAGCACCACCAAGCTGTCCTCAGTGAACGCCACACCATTGTAGTCGTTCATCAGACCAATATCCAGTGCACCTGAAATGATATCTCTCCCGTCGTAATTGATCCGTCCGGTGAGTTCCGCTCCAACAGGCAGTTGTGCCGTTACGCGCCAATAGCGGTCCGGTGATACCACAAAAGCAAAAGTTTCATCGACTTCAGGATCTGCGGCTACCCAATACTCTTGTACGACGATCGGTGTCGGTGTAGGCATGTTAGCCACTGTGACGCGCAGATCACTATTCACGCTGTTCAATATTCCCGGACTTTCCATCGTGTCAGCATCCAATGTGATCGCCAGACTGATCAGTTCATCGGCATTCAGCACAACTGCGACCGGTTCGAAAGGTGGTAATACTATTGCTGAAGAATTCGTTCCACCGAAAAGCTGTTGTGGAGAGTCCCATCCAGCACCGTTCACGTCGTAACACGTTACGGTGATCGGTACATTGTTGTATGGGGAGGAAGGTCCGCGTTGTTTCTGTTCAACGAAGACATTCGTTGGCCAAACGCCACCGACAACTTGTTCAACCCTGAATGAGTCTACCTCAAATGCCGCCCAGCCAGGTTGATCGATATAATCATTGAAGAAATCGGTCATATCCATGCCGGTTTCCTGTGTGAGATGGTCCCGGAGCAACGATGTATTCACCGATTGAAATGCATAGGTCTCAAGGAAGCTGGTGAATCCTTGAACGAAGAGCGCGTCACCCAAATAACCACGGAGCGCATGAGCAACATCCGCGCCTTTGTTATACACATGCTCACCATAGGTCCATTGTTGCGGAATATCCGATAAGGTTAACCAATCCTCGTCCAGAATATGTGCACGATGCACCATTGCTCGGTGGTTCTTTTTCACAGTGGTCATATAGCGTTCCCTCCCATACACATCCTCTAGGAACAAATAGCTCAAGTACTCGGCAAACCCTTCATTGATGTACATCTCTTCTGCGCGATCGCAGGTCACAAGATCACCGAACCAATGATGCGCAAGTTCATGGGCCATGATATCTTCATACTGCAATGACCCATCCGCAATGGAGCTAGGGTAGTGGATGCTCGTAGCATGTTCCATGGCTCCCTGTGGGGTCAGTACATACCCGACCTTGTTCCAGCGGTACGGCCCGAACCATTCCTCGAAATGTGAGAATGCATCTGGTAGGTGCAGGAATGAATTCTTCATGGCCGTTGTATCCTGTGCTCTGGCAACGAGTTCTACAGGGATCATAGCGCCCGTCGTACTCATGTATTGATCATGCACCGGAACATAATTGGATGCCGCAACACTTGCTAAGTAGCTCGGCATGGTTTCAGCAATGCTCCAATGGAGCAGAATGGTATCACCGCCCAATGGTATTTCAGACAACAGTGTGCCGTTACACCAGGATCTATTCGCACCACGGGTCTTTATCAGGAACTCATAGGAGTTCCGTTCCGTGAAATTGTCGACACAAGGGAACCAGGCTCGGCCATATGAATGGGGAATGCTGGTGAACGCTACACCTAAATTGTACATTATGGTGCCCATGTAGAATCCGCCGAAACCACTCACATCCGTTGTAGGGTCACCTTGGTAATGAACGGTCAGTTCCAGTGTATCGTTGGTTCCGAAACTGCCACCAAGATCTATGTCGAGTACTTCACCTGACTGCGTGAATGTCAAATTGCCATTGATGTCCGTTACGGAATCCACGGTCAGTGTCAATAGGTCCAGAGGGAAGTTGGAGGTGCCTTCTGCGCGAGGAACTGCAATAATGGTGCAATGGCCAGCAATGGTGTTCGCCATCGTTAGGTCAAGCGCGATCACTTGATGAAGGATATCCAATGGCCACAAAGCAGGTGCCCCACCTGCTTTGGCTTGGAATAAGCCAGACCCTTGTTTTGTGGTCTTGCAGTCATGTTGGGCGTCAGTGGCGGATGTTACAAGCAGCGTAACGAATGTCAATAAGAGTGGGATTGATCTGCGGAGGATCCGAATATCATGCATTTGTCAAATGTAGTGAGGGTTGGTATTTGCGTCGCAGGCTTCCTATCTTTGGAGTGCAAGGTTGGGATCCTATTTCAATTATTACAGGAAGACATGAAGCCAAGTACAGAGCTATTCGATCTGATCCGTTCGCTGACGAAGTCGGAAAAGCGATTCTTTAAGTTGCATTCATCACTACAAAGTGGCGACAAGAATTACCTACGCATTTTTGATTCCATCGATAAGCAGAAAGCGTACGACGAAGAGGCCTTGAAGAAGCAGTTCGCAAAGGAGACCTTCATTAAGCATTTGCCTTCTGAGAAGAACCATTTGTACAAGCTGATACTTAAAGCACTTCGGGCTTACCATTCGGAAAGTTCCGTGAGTGGAGTGTTGAAACAAGAGATCAAGAACATTGAGATCCTTTATCAGAAAGCGCTGTATACCGAATGCAATAAACTGCTTCATCGTGCGAAACGCATTGCGCGTGAGAATGAACGCTTCTATTACTGGTTCGAGCTATTGAGCTGGGAGAAGATGTTATTGGAGGAAGCTTATGAGAGTGGGGAATTCACCAAGGATCTGGATGCACTGATCGAAGAAGAGCGTGAAGTGATCGAGAAACTCCGGAATCTTGCGGCATACCATATCCTCTATTCAAAGATCAATTACGTATTCCACAGTGGTGGTTATGTGCGCACGGAAGAAGAACGCGCCATGGTCGAGGAGATCAGTGAGCACCAATTGATAAAAGGGAAGAATACGGCACTGAGCCATCGCGCAGCAACGATCTGTTACTACACGCAAGGTTTCTGTTATTGGGCGAAGCGCGATTGGAAGACCAGTTTGGAAAAATTCCTTCGCGTTAAAGAGATCCTGGACCGCAGCAAATTGATCAAGAACGACCTGCCGAAACGGTATATCAGAACATTGCATTACATCATCAATGCGCAGATCGAGCTTAAGGATCTGAAAAGCGCAAGAGAGAGCATTAAATTGATGCGTTCACTTTCCGGAACACAAGGATTCACGGGTCAGAATCTGGAGACACAGATATTCGTTGCCAGTTATTTGGGAGAGTTGCGCTTGTTGGATCGTTCCGCGGATTACGGAAAGGCCATGGAGCTGGTGGATCCGATCCTGAAGGGGATGGAAGAAATGGCCGCTGGCATACACAAGGAAAGCGAGATCGAATTCTATTTCACGCTAGCGATCGTACACTTCGGTGCCAATGAAATGAACAAGGCGTTGTTCTGGTTGAACAAGGTGCTGAACGATAATGAACCGACATTGCGACAGGACATATTCACGTATGCAAGGTTGTTCAATCTGGTTGTCCATTTCGAGTTGGGTAACTACGATCTGTTGGAATACATCGTGCGCAGTACATCACGTTTCATGAACAAGCGGCATGATGCGAATGATGTTGAAGTGCTATTGATCGACCACATCAAGAAGATGGCACGGTCTACGGATCCGGAAGTTAAAATTGAACACTTTGCCATGATGCACAAAGAGTTCAAAGTGATATTCAAGGATCCATTGGAAAGCATGGTCCTTAAATATTTCGATGTGATGTCCTGGGTCGAGAGCCGCATGGAAGGCATCACGTTCGCAGAGGTCGTGAAGCGGAACAATAAAGCATAGACCTTCGAGTACGCGTGGTATCTATCCTAAGGTGCTGCTTTGGATAATTGTTCCACTGGGAGCTTCCGTAATGAATAGATCCCATCTTTCCCATCCCGGTTGCTACTCAAGAAGCCGCTGGATCCGTCATTCCGGAATTGAAGCGAAAAGTCGTCATAGGTTGAATTGATCGGTGCATTCATGTTCGCTGGCAGCGACCAATCATCGTTCGTGTAAGCTGATGAGAAAACGTCCAGGCCACCTAGTCCGCCATGCCCGTTGGATGAAAAGAACAATGTGTCACCTAGAACGGTTGGGAACATTTCATTCCCTGGTGTGTTGATAGTAGGTCCAAGATTCTCCGGCGGACTCCATGCGTTGAGCATCCATTTGCATTGGTATACATCCGTACCACCGAATCCGCCCGGCATATCGCTGATCATGTACAACGTTCTGCCATCGGCGCTAAGAGCAGCCTGACCAATACTTCGTCCATCGCTATTGAAGGCGAATTGCTCAACGTTCTCCCAAGAACCATTGCGTTGTTTTTCCGCACGGAACAACTGTACGTGGCTCACGTTCTGTTCGTCTTTTATTATGCGGTGTTTCATGTAATCACTGCGTGAGAAGAACATCGTGCGACCATCGGAACTGAAGGTCGCGGGGCCGTCGTGGTACATCCCGTTCACGATTCCGAAAAGCGGTTTGATGTCGGCAAGATCACCCTGTGCATTCGGCTCTCCGTAGTACAGGTCAAGGAATGAGTGACCATTCAATGGGTTCGTTCTTTTCGCGTTTACGGATGCATTTGCTCCCGCGAAGACGACGCCTTTGCCGTATGGAACGGCGCAAAAGGCTTCGGGTAATTCTGGAATTCGTACTGGTTGAATTTCGTACAATGGTGTAGCAGGAGTATAGGATGTATGCGCGTAACACGCATCGAGCAAGCGCTTTGCAATTACATTTCCTGAGTCTGACGCAAGAATATTCTTGAATTGGATCTCAGCATTGGCAACCTCTCCTATTTGTTGCAGGGCCATCCCGTACAGCAATCCATCGGTGGTCTGCAACGGGGCCTCTTTTTGTGCCATTCCATAAAGCTCCACGGCGCGATGTAGGTCATTCAATTTTGAATGGGCAATGGCAGCGCGTAGGGCAATCGACCGGTCGAATTTTTTCTGAAGCAATTGATCGTATTTCGCGGAAGCCGTTGCATATGCCATGCGGTTGAATGCCGCATCAGCATGGGCACGGCGCGAATTGGAACATGCGGAAAGCAAGCTCGCAATGAGAACAATTCCAATGATCTTCGACCGTGTACCCATTAGAAATAACGTGGAGATTTCAATGTGATCGCCTCACGACCGAGATCGAAACCGATCATGATCTCATGCGATCCGGTGGTGTAATTACGCATCCGCGCTGCTGCCATATCATAGGCATAACCGATCCGCAATTGCGGGGAGATCACATACTCCACCATGCCGACAAAAGCAGCACCAGTGCGGTAACCCACACCAAGCCATAGGCGTTCGCGATAGAGTAGGTTACAGTTCAGGTCGGCTTGGACGGCGGCATTGGGGGCGAACTTCACCAGTACATTCGGTTTGATATCCAAGGACTCCGAAAGCGGGTAGACCTTACCGGCATGCAAATAGTAGTGGCTGGAATAGTACCGGGTTTGAGTGCTGTCGGTCACTGCTTTAATGGCCTTATCCGCAGCGAACAGGGAAGGGGCCGAAAGACCTAAGTAGGCATCCGATCTGTACCAGTACAAGCCGAAACCGAATTTCGCTACGGGTACATTGGTGAGGTTCCGATCAAGAACTTGATCATTGGTATCCCAATAACGCAGACCACTGAGTTGTGCAGAATAAATGGAAACACCTGCACGCAGGCCGAATGCCAATTTACTTCGAGTACCGATGCGCATGTGGTATGCGAAATTCCCTGAGAGGTCCAGGTCTTTCGAGATGCCGATGCGATCATGGACAACGGTAAATCCTGCACCGATCTTTTGTTTCATCAATGGTGCGTCAAAGGCAACCATGCTCGTAGTTGGTGCACCTTCCATTTGGGCCCATTGAGAACGGTGCAATAGCGATGACGTGGCATACGCGTGCGAACCGGCACTGCCAGGGTTCAAGAACAAGCCGTTGAACATGTATTGGCTTACCGATACCTGCTGCTGAGCATGAACGGAACCCGTCCGTACCAGGGTTCCCACGAAGAGTATGATCAGGTATATGCGGTTCATACCATCAGCGACGTAATTCAACAAAGCCTTGCCAAGTTCTTTCGCCGCCATTCACGGAGAAGCGCACGAAATAGGTTCCATCGGGTAAGGGTTGTCCTTGCACATTCTCACCCGTCCAATTGTTCGTGTAATTGTAAGTGTCGTAGACCAAATTGCCCCATCGGTTCACTACGGTGAACGTGTTCCTCGGATATGCTTCGAGACCATGAATTACGAACGTGTCGTTCGCGCCGTCACGGTTCGGGCTGAATCCTGTGGGCAGCTCAATTTCGCCTTCCTGTATCACATATACAGCTGATCGGACCGAGTTAGGATCGGCCGTCCAGCCGCTGAATACCAGTGCAAGACCTACAATAAGAGCATTCGGAAGAATGGTGTTCATTAAATAAAACGAAGCACGAGAACGCCATGGAACCATACGTATTCCGCGGTGAGATCAGCTTTCGTGCGCTTTAGTACGCAGCTCACCGGTTGAAGGTTGCCAAATTGTAATGGGACGGAAGGTGCAAGTGTCCTTGCCGGAAATAGCCTTGGAGCTTAATTGAATAGACACCTTTCACTAGAAGTCGATCTGATACCTTCTCTGATCGCCTGTGTGTGAACTTCACGCTCCGCTCACTTCGCTCCGTTCCGCGACTTCAGCACGGCATGCAGCGCAACCCCAGCTGCAACCGAAACATTCAGAGATCCGATCGAGCCCGCCATGGGGATCTTCACCAGGTCATCGGCCATACGCAAAACGGAGTCGGAAATTCCTTCGTCCTCTGCTCCCATGACCAGGACCAAGGGGCCAGCAAGGTCAGCTTCATCCAAGAACTGCGTACCTTTTTCGGTGATGGCAACTATACGTAAGCCATGCTCCCGTGCTCTGAAGAGTCCTTCGGTGAACTTGTTCACTCTACACACTGGCTTTCGCAACAAAGCACCAGCGCTGCTTTTTACAGCGTCCGGCCCTAATCGGGCGGTTCCCGTTTTAGGCACGAGCATGGTATGTGCACCAAATACTTCTGCGCTTCGTGCAATGGCACCCATGTTCCGAACATCGGTAACGCCATCCAAAGCAATGACCAACGGCGTTTCCCCGCGCTCATAGGCCATGGTGATCACTTCATCCAGGTCCTGTTCCTCGACTTGGCTCAAGTAAGCTATAACGCCTTGGTGTTCGGTCTTCGTAAGGCGATCGAGCTTTGCAACAGGTACGGGCTGCCATGGAATATCGCGGTCCAATGCCAACTGCCGGATCTCTTTGATCCCATCACCACCGGCTTCTCGGCGAATGAGCAAGCGTTCCACGTTCTTTCCTGCGCGCAATGCTTCGATCACGGGCCACACGCCACACACAAGGTCATTCGATGCCATCTTCAATAGTAGTTGTTGGTCTGCGTGTATTTCGGCTTAATTGTAACGGTTTTCAATTCTGGTAGACCCTTCCGTTGCGCCAGCTTTCCACATTCCTGTACCAAGCTCCTTTAAGCAAAGGGTCCCGGTTCAGCACGAGGTCATTGTCACTGAACGCGCTTTTTCCTTTCACGAAAGTGAAAGTAAGCGACATGAGGTTATTCTCTTCACCGTAGATCCAAGTCTCGCTATGATCACTTTTGTAGATGGAGGTAGGTGTCCCGAAGATGATGTTGACCAGGCCTCGGTCGGTTCGCCATCCTTCCACAAACGAGGTAAAGAACCGGTTAGCCGTTTCCACCCGCCCGTAATAGATCCGAATGGCCTCTCTGGCCCGCTCACGATCTCCTGCAGCGTCGATCCAGAACCGTTCAATTGCATAGCGCACATTCGGGGCATTGGATATGTGATCGAACTCTTGTAGTGAAGTTATGTAACGCAATGGCTTCAACATGTCCGCAGCGGTTCCAACATAGGGATAGCAATCCTTCAACGCGAACAAGGAGAATCCATCATCAGCAACACTATCCGATCGAATAAAATAGGTGCCAGGGTTGTTCAATGACATCAGAAATGTCCCTTCCTCGGACACGGTGATCGCATACGTACTGTCAGGTATCGGATCGTTCGGCATTGAACTCGCCGTTGTGAATACGGGAACCGGTAGTAGCTCATCAACCGGGTATCGCTGACAGCTCAAGGTCTTACCAGCGAATACGTCACTGCGCACTTTTACACTGGAACCAACGGCGAGATGATCATCGAACAACGGCAGGCCTTTAGCGGTATCCACTGGCATGAAATACTGGTGTGAGGCAATACCATCCCGCTCAACACGCAGGTAGACCGTGCTTTCATTGTCCCGGTTGAGGTCTCGCGCAACGATCTTCAGAATAAAGGATCGTTGTTCTTTTCGCCGAAGCTCCATACTGCCAATGAGTTCGCGGTCCTCATCGGTGTCGTAGCTTTTGTCCTGGATCAACGTTGTTGCGCTGTCCAACAGATTCTTTGTGCTCCAGTCCGAATACGCTTCATATTTTATCTGAACGATCGATCTGAAAGGCCCTCCGCTTCCATCGCCTTTGTAAAGTAGGTCGCGTGTGTTCAGTTTGTAATACACTGTGGAATGATCCGGAGCACTGTGATACACACGTGCATGAAGGCGCATTTGCGATCCACCTTTGCCGTAGATGTATGCGAAGTTATCGCGTTTAGTAGCGGTAGCACGGCTTCCACATCCAGCGAAGATCAATACGGACATGAAGAGTATTCCGATCAATGGTCTCATTCGATCAGGTTTGACGTTCCACTCATGGAGCGTTCCAATAATTTAGGGTGGATCGTCTTGTTGGTCTTTGCGCCAAGTTCCTTCAGTTTTTCGACCTGACGGATCAAATTGCCCGGTCCTTCGCTCAATTTTCCCACGGCAGCCTCGTAGCTTTTCTGGGCATCATTCACGCTTTTTCCAATGCGCCCAAGGTCTTCGGTAAAACCGTGGAACTTATCATACAAAGCACCGGCGCGTTCGGCGATCTTTAAGTGATTCCGAGCAATGCGTTCGTTCTTCCAGATCCCATGGATGGTACGTAAGGTTGCCATCAATGTGGAATGGGTTACCATTACGACCTGTCGGTCGTATGCTTCTTGGAAGATCTCCGGTCTCTCGCGTATTGCCGTCAAGAATGCGGGTTCGATCGGTACGAACATCAGCACGAAATCCACGCTGTCCACACCGTATAATTTGGTATAGTTCTTTTCACCGAGCCCCTTGGCATGTGTTCGGATACTATCCACATGTTGCTTCAGGAACTTATCACGTTCATCCGTTTCGTTGCTGGATGCATAGCGTTCGTAATGCAACAATGAAACCTTGGCATCGATGATAAGGTGTTTGTTTTCAGGGAGCATGATCACCGCATCGGGACGCAGCCGGGATCCATCGCTGAGCGTGGTGCTTTCCTGCATGGAATATTCCTGTCCTTTGATCAGGCCGGAACTGTCCAATAGTTTTTCCAGGATCATTTCGCCCCACGCACCTTGGCTCTGTGAATCGCCTTTCAACGCTTTGGTAAGATTATCCGCTTCCTGGGTGAGGCGTGTGTTCTGTGTTACCAACTTTTCGATCTGGTCCTTCAATGCAAAACGTTCCCGGCCCTCTTTTTCGTATGCATCGCG
>Ga0209582_1000235_pt1 | contig 46705 bp, 45 predicted proteins | sample KloWWTmetKNB5Kit_FD_187176 | JGI IMG/M metagenome (GOLD analysis project Ga0209582, IMG submission 187176) | Active sludge microbial communities from Klosterneuburg, Austria, studying microevolution and ecology of nitrifiers - Klosterneuburg... | ecosystem: Engineered > WWTP > Aerobic digester >...
CATCTCCCTATTATCTTCGCGCCCATGTCCTTTCTGCACCCGGCCTTTTTGTGGGCGCTTGCTGCTCTTTCGATCCCGGTGCTTATCCATCTTTTCCAGCTACGGCGGTTCAAGCGGATCGATTTCCCGAATGTTCGGTTCTTGGCGGAGATCACGCAACAAACGCGCGCCCGGAAAAAGGTGCAGCATTGGTTGGTACTGCTGGCAAGACTGTTAGCGTTAGCAAGTTTGGTCCTTGCCTTTGCGCAACCCTATATCCCTAGCGCGAATACGAACGTTGTCGCCGGGCAACGCGCCGTATCGCTGTATGTGGATGATAGCTACAGCATGGACGGCCAGAACGCCCAAGGACGGTTACTGGACCAAGCCCGCAAAGGCGCACAGGATGCTGTAATGGCGTATAGCGCTACAGATCGTTTTCAGCTACTGACGGGGCGTTTCGAAGGAAAACAACAAGTGCTGTTGGGTCGGGATGAAGCCTTGGAAGCGGCCTCACAAGTGGATGTCAGTCCATATGCACGGCCGTTGAGCAAAGTGATGGCTCGCCAACGTGAAGCCCTTGGCCAGAGCGACGCTCCGGTTACTCGCGCATTCCTGTTCACAGACCTACAACGCAGTGTTACGGATATCGAGAATTGGACGAACGACACGCTTATACATACTGTGATCGCGCCATTGGCAAGTGCCTCACCGGATAACCTCAGCATCGATTCAGTGTGGTTCGATAGCCCTGTGCGGCGCGTGGGACAAAGCGAGATCCTTCATGTTCGCTTGCAGAATTATGGCGAGCAGGAATTGGTCAACGTTCCGTTGCGGTTGGATATCAACGATCGCCAGCGCGCCTTGGCCAGTTTCAGTATACTTGGTGGCGCCACTGTGGATACGACATTGCGCTTTTCGAGTGAAGCAGGTGGTAACCACTGGGGCTTCGTCTCGATCGATGATCGTCCGGTCACGTTCGATGACCGCATGTACATCAGTTACCGTGTGATCGACAAGTTGCGCGTGCTCCTGGTAAGCGGCGGCAATGCCGAAAGTGATAAGTCGGTGGCCGATGTTTTCAGCGGTGACAGCCTGCACATTTTCACACAACAGGCCATGCGCTCGTTGGATCTTTCATCCTTGGCGCGGCAGGACCTTGTGATCTTGAATGCGCTGCCGGAAGTGGCCAGTGGCCTTGTGCAAGCGTTGGGCACCTTCGTGGAGAACGGCGGCAGTGTTGCTGTATTTCCACCGTCTAATGGTGACCCGAGCAGTTATGCCGGACTCTTCGGCCAATTCGGCGCCTCCCCTCCTTCCCGAATGGATACCGCTACCGTAAAGGTGGATCGCATCGATCTGGACAAACCCTTCTACCGGGACATCTTCGAGACCATGCAACGCAACGTTGACCTACCAATAGTGCGCGAGCGTTGGAGCATTCGTCCGGCGCCGGGAAGCGATGTGCTCTTGCGTTTACAGGACGGCACCGCTTACCTATCGCGTACACAACAAGGACGTGGATCCATATACCTCTGCGCAACACCCTTGGCAGAAAGCTCGGGCAACTTCACGCACCATGCATTCTTCCTTACCTCGCTGTTGCGTATGGCGGAATTGAGCCGTCCGATGGGTGCATTGTATCACACGCTTGGCGAAGAAGTGCTGATCCCGTTGGAAGGCATCGAATTCAAAGGCGACGCAGTGCCTCATTTGAAAGGACCGAACAACATCGACCTTGTCCCGGAAGTGCGCAGAACACCTGGAAACACAGCAATTGCCTTGCACGATCAGGATCTACCTCCCGGACCGTATGCGGTTGTTAGTGGTAACGACACGCTGATGACCTTGGCACTGGACCTTCCGCGCCGAGAAAGCGACCTGAGCGCCTACAGCGTGGATGAATTAAAAGCGCTGTTGACCGAAAAGGGACTCACCAGCTACACCGTATTGGATACGGGCACATCGGATCTGAGCTTGAAATTGAACGAGTTGGACCAAGGCCGGAAACTGTGGAAATGGTTCATCTTGATCGCATTGCTTTTCTTAGCTGCTGAAGTATTCCTGATCCGATACCTGAAATAAGCGATGAAACCTGTCACTCTGCGCCAAGTAAAGGTGATCGACCCTGGTGGTCCGCATCACGAAAAGGAGATCGACATTCGCATTGAAAAAGGCACGATCACCAAGATCGCTGCGCGAATTCCAAAAGGAATGGGTGAAGAGATCCACGTGAAGGGCATGCATGCCAGTCCGGGCTGGGTGGATCTACGGGCACATTTCCGCGATCCCGGTGAAGAATGGAAACAAGGTGTACGCAACGGCTTGGATGCCGCCGCTGCTGGTGGGTTCACGCGCGTGGCGGTATTGCCGAGCACTGATCCGGTAATGGATAAAAGCAGCGGCGTAGCGAATTTGCTGAGTCGCGCAAATGGCCATGTTGTGCAGGTACTTCCAGTGGGTGCGTTAACGCAAGGGTTGAAGGGCGAACAGTTGGCGGAATTGCACGATCTACGCACAGCGGGTGCAGTCGCGTATTGTGATGATCAACATACCGTTCGCAACAGCAGGTTGATGCTCTTGGCCTTGCAATATGCCAACGGTCTGCCGGGGATCAAACCACCGATCATGGTGTTCCCAAATGATCCAGATCTGAGCCTGAACGGGATGATGCACGAAGGCACAATGTCCACACGACTTGGGCTGAAGGGTATACCGCCGATGGCCGAAACGATCCAACTAGCACGTGATCTGGAGCTTTTGGAATACGCAGGTGGACATTTGCACGTGGCCACGATCTCCACCACAGGCAGTGTGGGGATGATCCGCCAGGCTAAAGCACGGCAACTGCATGTTACGGCATCGGTCGCAGCACATAACCTATTCCTGGATGATGCATGCTTGCGTAGTTTCGAGACGCGTTACAAGGTGATGCCACCCTTGCGCGACATCACGCACATCGAAGCGCTTCGGGATGGTGTGAAGGATGGCACGATCGATTGTATTGTTAGCGATCATCGCCCGGAGGATCGCGAACACAAGATCATTGAATTCGGACCGGCATCCTTTGGTATCATTGGCTTAGAGACCTGTTTTGCGGTTGCGAATACCGCGCTGAAAGGGCGCACCTCGTTGCGTCGGATCATTGAACGGTTCACAGTTGGTCCGCGCGCCGTTCTTGGTTCACCTGCGATCCATATCGCCGAAGGCACGCAAGCCGAGATCACCCTATTCGACCCCGAGTTGGAGTGGACGTGTGCGGAAACGGATCTCGTAAGCAAGAGCCACAACACGCCGTTCATCGGTCAACGCTTCACCGGGCGAGCGTTGGGGATCATTGCGCAAGGGCAAGTGATCATGCGAAGCTGAAGCGGTTCGTAGTTCGAATTCTACAGATCACCCGCTGATCAATGCCGCGATCTCGGTCACAACATCCTGGCCTTTATTGGTATTGTACCAGCCATGTAGTGCTTCTGCCAATTCTTCTTTGCTCAGAGTTGCTTTTTTAGCGTCCACAAGTGCTTGGGCAGCGTTGGGTCGAGGTCCCCAGGTGAACAATTCTTCACCTGTTCCAGCGTCGATGGCAATCAATTTCGGTATGCTCCTCCCGCCATTGGTAAGGTACTGATCCATCAACTCCAAATGTTCATCGCGTGGAAAAATGCGGAGGTCGATCGCTGGTGATAGCTCGGCCAGCTGGTTGATAACGGGTAGGCATTGCGCACTATCACCGCACCAAACCTCCGTAAGCACGATCCATGTTTGAGGTGTTGCATTCGCCATGATGGCTCTTGCTTCGTCATCGATCTTCAATGTCTTTTCCAAGCGACGTGTACGTGCAAGATTCAACTTGGTATAATCGGCTCCATAGCCACCACCAGGCGGCCCCAGTACACGACCTTCGGCTACGGCTTTATCGAATTCAGCGCGGTAGGTATCGTGTGATAGGCCCTTCTTAGCGTAAGCTTTCAGGTCGATCGAGTGCTCTTTGCTTCGTGCTTCCATCAATTTCTATTCTCCTGCATTCGCGGCTTGTTCCATCGCTTCGAACTTCTTGATCAACTCCTCATCGGTCAACACCAAATACTCCATCATTTGCCGCGCATCCTTTGCGAATGGATGATCCGGATACAAATTGATCACTTGTTGATAGGCCTTCTGTGCTTCCCCTTTCTGCTTCAGCTCCGTATCGATCGTGAAGGCTTTCAAGTAGTACGTATCGGGCAAACGTTTCCAGCTGGGGTAATCGACAATGATGCGGTCATATAGTTTGATACCCTGCTCCGGATCGCCCATGGCCTTTGAGCATAACCCTGCTGCCCGGAACAAATATTCCGGCGCATTTTCATCCTTCGGATATGCCTTTGCGAAAGCCTTGTACACATCAAGCAACTCCTGCCCACTGCGTGCATTGAAGGCCACGCTCTTGAACAACGTATCTTCCATTGTGGAAATACGCCCTACCATTTCGGCGGCTTTGGGATCCACTCCATCCTTCGCGGTCTCTTCCCCGCCACCACATGCTATAAGCAATGAAAAGGCCAGAGGAGCAATAACGAATTTCAAGTTCTTCATTTCGTGACGGGAAAACGCATTTTGTACTTCACTTCGGTATCGCCGCGAGAAATGTCGCGGAGCTTACCGTTGAGCAATCTACGGCGCAGGGGTTTCAAGCGATCGGTAAAGAGAATGCCATCCAAGTGGTCATGCTCATGTTGGATCACACGCGCCGCCATGCCATCGAACTCGACTTCGTATTCCTTGAAATTCTCGTCTTGGTATTGCAGAACGATGCGTGGTTCACGGAACACCTCTTCGCGAATGTTCGGGATGCTCAGACAGCCTTCCTCGAACGGCCATTCCTCGCCTTCTTCTTCAACGATATAGGGGTTGATGAACACTTTCTTGAAGTCTTTCAATTTTGCCTCATCTGTCGGGTTACCATCTTCATCCTCCGCGAACGGAGAAGCATCAACGATGAACATGCGGATGCCAAGACCCACTTGCGGAGCCGCAAGACCAACACCATTTGCGGCGTACATGGTCTCAAACATATCTGCAATAAGTTGTTTCAATCCCGGATGATCCGGTTCAATGTCCTGTGTCATTTTCTTCAGCACAGGGTCGCCATAGGCGCGTATTGGTAGTATCATGGTCGTGTTGCAAAGTTAATTCCTTGTTCACAAAGGCAGCTACCGATTGTCGTTTTTAGGTTTATAGGGTATTGAGTAACTGGTATTGAGTAAAGAGTTGGCCAACTCAATACCCTGTACTCAAGACCAGTGATCACTTAGCCTTTGCTACACCCTTTTCCCACCACCTTGCATCCAGCTTTGCAGAATGATCGTCGCGCTGATGCGGTCCAGTTGGCCTTTATCTCTGCGGGCCATTTTCTTAACACCGCTTTGGAGTAGGGTCTCGTGCGCTATTCTACTGGTGAATCGTTCATCCATCGTCTCGACCCACTGGTTCGGAAACGCTTTTTTCAATTGCTGAATGAACTTTTCCGCTCCGGCAGTAGCATCCGTAGGCAGCCCATTCAAGCCCATTGGCAGGCCGATAACGAAGCCCTCCACGAATTCTTTGGCGAGATAGGCCTTCAAATACGCCAGAACCTCTGACGTAGCAACCGTTTCCAGAGCTGTTGCAATTATGCGTAGCGGGTCCGTAACTGCGATTCCAGTGCGTTTAAGGCCATGATCCAGAGCAACAATGCGCGACATACCGGCGAAAGTAGCTAGCTCACGGCAGGCTCCCCGTTGAAAATTCTACATTTTTCATTCATCATTCAAAATTCCCGAAGGGCAATATCTTCGCCCAATGCAACAGGAGATCGAAAAAGCGTGGAAGGACCGGTCGCTTTTAAAGGAGCGAGGTACGATACAGGCCATAGAACATGTGATCGAATTGCTGGACAAAGGCGAGCTGCGCGTGGCAGAACCTAGCACTTCGCGCGAAGCCGAGAAGTGGAAAGTGAATGATTGGGTAAAAAAGGCCGTGATCCTGTATTTCCCAACACGTGCAATGCGAACCATCGAGGCTGGACCGCTTGAATTCCATGATAAAATGGAACTGAAACGTGGCTATGAAAAGCTTGGCGTTCGCGTGGTTCCCCATGCCGTTGCACGGTACGGCGCCTATCTCGCACCCGGCGTGATCATGATGCCCAGTTACGTGAACATCGGTGCGTACGTGGACCAAGGAACCATGGTGGATACTTGGGCTACTGTGGGCAGTTGTGCACAGATCGGCAAGAACGTGCATTTGAGTGGTGGCGTGGGCATTGGTGGCGTGTTGGAACCTGTGCAAGCTGCTCCGGTGATCATTGAGGATGGTGCATTCATAGGATCCCGCGCGATCGTGGTAGAAGGCGTTCGCGTAGGCACGGAAGCAGTGTTGGGAGCCAATGTGGTGCTTACGGCAAGTACACGGATCATTGACGTTACCGGTAGTGAACCAAAAGAATCCAAAGGCTATATCCCGCCACGTTCAGTTGTTATTCCAGGAACGGTTCCAAAGCAATTTCCGGCAGGTGAATTCGGTGTGCCCTGCGCATTGATCATTGGCCTGCGCAAAGCGAGCACCGACAAGAAAACATCACTCAACGATGCCTTGCGGGAACACGGGGTGTCTGTTTAGATCTTTGGTAAAGAGTACTGGGTACCGAGTACAGCGTACTTTATAGCATACTCGGTACCAGTTACTCTGTACCATGTACTCAATACTTTGTTCAAAATACACCCATCTTTGCCCTTGGTATGGAGATCCTCATTATTGGCCTGCTTACATTATTGAACGGCTTCTTTTCATTGAGTGAGATCGCGTTGGTAAGCGTCAAGGCCAGTCGCATCCAATCGTTGGCGGATCAGGGTTCCGGTCGTGCAAAGACCATTCTGAAGTTACTTGCTGATCCGGAAGGGTTTCTCAGCAGCGTTCAAGTAGGCATTACGCTGATCGGTATTGTTGCAGGTGCTTATGGCGGTGCAGCACTCACGGACAATTTAGAGACGGTCTTCAACAACTGGCCGTTGATCGCACCGTACGCGCACAAAGCTGCACTGGTATTGGTCATTGGCGGGATCACCTATTTCACCATTGTTGTTGGTGAGCTGGTTCCGAAAAGCATTGCATTGAACGACCCGGAAAAGATCGCGCTGTTCGTTGCTCCGATCATCAACGTGTTCACGAAAGCGACCTTTCCGATCGTAAAGTTATTCTCTGGATCCACCGCGTTACTGCTGAAATTGTTGCCCATCAGCGAAGGCAATGGAGATCGCGTGAGTGAAGAAGAACTGCGATCCATGATCCGCACGGCGAATCTGCAAGGCGTGTTGGATAAGGAAGAATCGGAGGCATTGCACAATCTCTTCCGCTTCAATGACCAAGTAGCAAAGACATTAATGACCCATCGCAACGACCTGGAATGGGTTGATAGCAATGATCCTTTAACTGATATCATCGCTCAGGTGAAAGACACCCACCACAGCAAGTTCCCTGTTTGTAATGGCGAGATCGATGAGGTCATCGGCACACTGTCCATCCGTGATCTGCTCGATCGATTCAACCAACCGGGATTCAAACTAACGGACATCATTAAGCCACCCATTTTCGTTCCGCAGAGCACTCCGGCGTTCACGATCCTCAACAAATTCAAGAAAAGCAAGCAATACGCGGCGTTGGTGATCGATGAACACGGTCAGCTTAAGGGCATGGTGACATTGCATGACCTAACGGAAGCCATCATGGGCGATCTACCGGATGAAGATGACGACGACACACCGGAGATCGTAAAACGCGCCGATGGATCGCTGTTGGTCGGCGGCCAAGTGTTGATCGGTGATCTGAACCACTACTTAGGGAAGGATCTGCTTGAGGAGAACAACAATGCCTACACAACGGTGGCTGGCTTCTTCCTGAATCATTTGGAACGGCTTCCGATCGTTGGTGACCAGGTCACGGAACCCAACTTCATCGGCGAAGTAATGGATATGGATGGCAACCGGATCGATAAAGTAATGATCACGTTGATCGAAGGAGAAGTAGAATGAATGCACCTCGGCACCTCGACTCCGCTCGGCGACCGAGAATGACAGTATGAATATCCTGATCATACAGACCGCCTTTTTGGGCGATGCCGTTCTGGTCACGAGCATCCTGGAAAAGCTGCACGCGACATATCCTGAAGCACGTTTGGATCTTGTGGTGCGCAAAGGAAACGATGGGCTGTTCAACGAACATCCGTTCTTGAACGAACTGCATGTTTGGGATAAGAGCAAAGGCAAAACGCGTGCATTGTTCAAGTTGATCGGATCATTGCGGCGCACGCGATACGATCACATCATCAATGCGCAACGCTTCTTCAGCACCGGATTAATGACCTTACTGGCACACGGTAAAGCGAGCATCGGTTACGACAAGAATCCGCTAAGTTTTTTTTACTACAAGAAAATAAAGCACGTCATCGGCGATGGTCGGCATGAAGTGGATCGATTGAACGAATTGATCGCACACCTGACCGATGATACACGGCCCCTACCCTGTTTATATCCAACTGAGAAAGACCGGAACACCGTAATCGAACTGACCAGCGGCGTATCCTCCTACGTCTGCATTGCACCTGCCTCCGTGTGGTTCACCAAGCAATGGCCAGCGGAAAAATGGATCGAACTCATCGAACAACTTCCAGCTGAACAGACTGTGTACCTGATCGGCGCACCAAGTGACGTTGCACTTTGTGAACGCATATCCAAGGAAGCCCAACATGGTATTGTTGTAGCCGGAAAAATCTCGCTTTTAAGCACCGCCGCGCTCATGGAAAAAGCGCAGATGAACTACGTGAATGACAGTGCGCCATTACACATTGCAAGCGCCATGAATGCTCCGGTCACTGTGGTATTCTGCAGTACGGTACCCGCATTTGGTTTTGGCCCGCTGCGCGATAATGGCAGGATCGTAGAAACCAAGTTGGAATTGAATTGCCGACCATGTGGACTGCACGGCTACAAGCAATGTCCGGAAGAACATTTTAAGTGTGCGTTGAAGATCGATGTGAGTGCGGTGCGATCAGACGCTTAGATGATCAGAAAATTGCACCAGATCGGTAAAGCGCACCCGTACCGTCGACCCATTGGGTCGACCTTTACGGTGCAATAGAAATAAAAATGAAGCACCAAAGTACAATCACATGTGCCTAACCTTCGAATTCTTCGAGGCCCGTGAAAACAAGGCCATAGCCTTAGCGGCAAAGGGCTGTGTAGCTCTCGAAGAATTCATGGAACAAAACCGCATTTCATGGCGAAAACTTGAAGCTGCCGGACTAGTTGCTGAACGCATGATCCGAAGCACTGCAGAGATCCTGAAGCATGACCCAACTACGATAGGTCGCACCTATTTAACCCTGCACAAGAAAGAAGATCTGATCGTGATCAAAAAAGGGATGGGTGATGCGTTGTTGACGTTGGTTCGCGGAAGAAAAAACTAATCAATTCTGCTCGAGAAACCTGATCCACATCGAACTCATGAAACACAGGCAGTTGATCAGCTTTTGATCATAACGATCACCTCTCTTTCAACTTTTAGTTGGTCCAAGAATACCTCCAGATCTTCATAGGTTACCATGGCATCAAAACCCATATTACCCCAGGATCGTGGACCAGGCCATTTGGACTTCATTCCTAACCCTGCGTTACCTATCCGGAAATTAAGTCGAATTCTTTCGCCTCTTCGTTTTAGATCAAATCGCTTTGGTTCGTTTTCATCTTCGTGAAGCCGATCGTACAAACGATCAGCTGCAGCATTGCCTAGATCCCTCCATTCGCATTCGGGCACATTTACAAAGTCAGGATCACGCACTTCCAAAGCATCCACAAAACTGCTAGGAAATGCCACTATCTGTATATAACCTCCTCCCGTGTCATCTAGCCAATCGATCGGCCATTCAGTTTCAATTATTGGCCTAAAATGCTCATCGAAAGATTCATAAGTTGGGAAGTAGATCCCTTTACCCCTTTTGTTCGGGTGTAATATTCCATATATCGAAGACATCAACACCGGAAGAGGTTATACTCAACACGTAAAAAAACAGTTCTTCTGTAACATACTTTATATCCAATTTCACCTCGAAATGGTTGAGTATCAACGTTGCCATCCCATGTTATTTTTCAAGGCTACGTAACATCTCCAATAAAGATTCGGAGCCACCTTTCTCAGCGGCACCGCCTTGCCATTGAGGATATGGAAACCGACGTGCTTTCGTAAAGAAGGTCAGAACCGTTCGTATTCCATCTATACCTATTTCGACTTGTTCCTGGTCTAGCTTATCAGTTTGCCTTAATTCAATTGCTTTTGTCAAGTAATGTGAAATGTGGTTATGCCTCATTTGCTCAATCAGATTGATCTTTGATTTGAATTCGTCCAGAACCGTTACACTTCTAGCCTTAAACTCTATGGGCAGCGATCTACGTAATGCTGGTAATCCTGCATAACTTGTTTTCTTTTGAATATTACCATCCCTGAACGCCACAATACCGGTTATCATATCGCGCCACATTGCATCCGTAGCTTTTCGGCAAATGCTTGGCAGGTATTTATTTAGTCTTGCTCGATCCGCCTCAGAGCAATTTAATAAGACTTGTAATTCGCCCCATTGAGACTGTAATTCCATAAGTCTTAACCATAGAAAATAGAAACGGCCGCCCTCTTCTTCCCCAAGGTTTGCCAAACACCGTGCCTTAACTTCAATTAATGGGTCATAAATCGGTTCGATTTGTTCAGTGCTCATACTTTATTTTCGTTTCTTTCCTTTCCCACTTTCCACCAACAACCCACCCACATACTTCTCATACAGCTCAAACAAGAACTCCACGCGTTTGGCATCTGTTGTAAAGGGTTGTGGGCGGTAGCATTTATCTACGGCTTTGTCTAGCGCGTGGTGGGCTTTTAGGAGTGCTGGCGGCATGGTAAGCGGATCGTACAAATCTGCCAACGATGCTTTGGGGAACTGTGCCCGTGCATCCAACACACCTTGCGCGGCTTTTTCTACAGTGGCTTTTTGCGCGGCAGTGGGTTGCTCTGGCCACGGGTAATTGTTGTAGACGATGTCTTTGGAGTAACGGTAATCGCTCTTCATACGCCCACAAACATTTCGCATCCATGCATTGTGCATAGTGCAGCTTAGCATACCGAAGTGGTACAATGAAGCATCTGGAAGGATTTTCACCAAATTACTTGCAAGTGTGTTTGGTGTTTCAAAACCAATCGGTATGAACGTTCGCCGCTCGGACGAAACTTCCGGAATGATCAAGTACTCCTTCCTTGGCATATTCTCCACATGAAACCGCGTTGGAGTATCCGCAATTTTACGTGTAGGAGCGCTTACGCTAGCTAGTCGAACACGACGCACGGCATCTATCCGTTTCAGTACTTCGGGAAATTGCCGCAACTCACCGGGAGCGGCATCGCCCAACCACAGGCACCACCTTTGCCAACCATTTATGAATTCATCGCTCCCCAACCAACGTTTGAAATACTTTTCAGAACCCGGTTCTAGTTTAATGAACTCGGCTTTTTCTTCGTCCGTAAAGAGGTAATTCCCACCATCAATGGGTTTGTTACCAATCCCGATCTCTGGCACAACACACAAAGGTTTACTGCGGCTACGTATTACAACATCCGGTCCGTCCACCAAATACGGGTTGAGGTTGTTAACAATCACCTCTTCCGGTTCACTACGCTCATCCGCATAATTGAACAAACGCTTTTTGGATACATCGAAATCGGCAAAGCCAACAATAACGCAATGCACAGCAGCAACGCCACGTGCTTCATTGTTCCAGCGGAATGTCCTGTGCGCAAAATGGATCTTAATGCCTTTGGCAAGAAGTGGTCCCCACAACGCGCCAACTTGTTCGCCTTGGGTAATGCTGTTGGTGCTTACGAAAGCGGCGCGTGTGGTTTTGTTGCCGTATGCTTGCACGTAGTGTGCGGCAAGTCCGTACCAGCCGCTTACATAATCCAATGTACCGGCTCCTTTTACACCGGGAAAAATGGCAAGAAGATCTGTGCGCATTTCGGGTGTCATCAGCTTGCTGCCAATGAACGGCGGGTTCCCCAGAATGTAATCGTAGCGCTCCCCTTCTGGCAACAAACTTTGCCAATCCAATTGCAGCGCATTAGCACAGGCAATGGTGGCACTGGCGCGTAAGGGTATGCGCACCATGTATTCACCAAAGGCCGCACTTACGCGTTGGTTCATTTGGTGATCGATCAGCCACATGGCCACTTGCGCGATCTGTGCCGGGAATTCTTCGATCTCGATGCCGTAGAATTTATCCACGTTCAGCAGTACGAGGCTATCCACATCCACCACTTGCTGGCCTTTCAGTTGCGCAGTAATAACGGCGATCTCCAACTCGCGGAGTTCGCGGTACGTGATCACTAAGAAATTACCACAACCACAGGCTGGATCCAGAAACCGAAGCTTGCTGAGCTTCTCATGGAAATTCTCCAATTTTGGTCCGCTTCGTTTCGCCTTCTCGAATTCGTCCCACAATTCATCCAAGAAAAGGGGTTTGATCAGTTTCAGGATATTCGCTTCGCTCGTATAGTGCGCGCCCAGGTTCCGGCGTGCCTTGGCATCCATGGCACTTTGGAACAGCGCACCAAAGATCGCAGGACTGATCCGCGACCAATTCAACCCGGCGCACTCCAGTAACGTTACGCGCATTGTACCGTTCCAATCGGCTATGGGCAAGTGTTCCGCAAAGAGTTTACCGTTGATGTACTTGAAATCGGCGAGCCGTTCGTCCAAGTTCTTCTGGCGCTTTTCTTCGGGTGTGTTCAGCAGTTGGAACAAGCGTGCAAGTTGTCCGCCGATGTCGGTGCCATCCTCACGGGTCTGGTCCACAATGAAATTGTAGAACGCATCCTGCTCAAAAATGCCGGTATCATCCGCAAAAAGAATGAAGAGCAAACGCACTAGATACACTTCCAGCTCCTTGCCGGAATATCCTGAAGCCTTCAGTTCATCGTGCAGCTGGCCCATCAATTCAGCCGCCTTGATGTTCACAGGATCCTGCTCGCGCACAGGCCGAGCTTCGTAACCGGCAATGAAATCGAACAGTTCGGTGCGTTGCGGAAAGTCTTGGAGCAGCAATTCCGTTTCAACACCATTTTCCAGATCGTACAACACGAATCGGGCGAAATCGCTCACGAGAATGAAGCGTGGTTTTTCATGCTCCTTTACGCCATGCAAGTAATCAGCAGCTTGCACAGCAGCTTTCTTCAGGTCCTTACCCAGGCTTTTGTGTTCGATAAGCACCATGCCCGGCCAGAAGTAATCGATCTTACCCAAGGCATTATCCAGCTTACGCACATGCACTTCATAACTCCCAACAGTGCGGTTGCGAATGCCAAAAACATGGAAGAATTCGTACCAGAAGGGTTTAGCATCAGCCTCCTCCTCGCTGGCCCCGGCCCACTGCTTGGTGAACTTAACAGCACGGGTGCGGATCTCGCGACGACTTAGGGGCATGATGGGAGTGTGATCTCAATGGTTACGGACAGTGGCCCGTAAGGACAAGGCGAAGATGGGAGATAAATCGGGAATGGTCAGGTGCGCTAAGGTTTACTAAGTCATTTTGCGCCGATCCTTCCAATTTCGACTATCTTCGCAGTGATGGATTGGCAGCAATACATAACCAGCGAAAAGGACATTCGGAGCGGTAAACCGATCATTCGAGGAACGCGACTGACCGTCGAGTTGATCATTGGCCGTCTGGCAGATGGTTGGACCTATGATCAGCTGTTGGAGAACTATCCTACGCTTAAGGCAGAGCACATTCAAGCCGCGCTTGCATTCGTGAATGAATGCATGATCGATGGCATGCTGCTGTATTCTTTTCCCCGCAAGGCGGGATGAAATACTTGGCCGACGAGGATTTCCCGCACGCTAGTTATAAAGTTCTGGTAGCTGCGGGATTTGATATTCAACACGTGGGAATGCTTTATGCTGGTCAAAAGGATATTGATATAGTTAGGATCGCACAGGAAAATGACCGGACCCTTCTAACATTCGACAGCGATTACGGTACGCTTGCCTTTAAGGATGGGGTCTGGCCCAAATGTGGGATCATCTATTTTCGGATGCACAACTATACACCAGAAGAACCGGCAACGCGCTTTTTGAGTATCCTTCAAGCAGACCCAAATTTGGAGTGGGCTGATCGGGTCACGGTGATCTCTCGGGAATCGTTACGCGTGCGGCGCCTTGCTAATAATGATGAATGATGCTCGGGCGAATTGAACAATAACCTGTTATGGATCATAGCCAGTTTGTCATTGAATTTCAGTAGCACAGCTGGTCAATAACCACCCCGGCCCAAACCCATAAATTCGCGCCCCGAACAAGAGCTTCAACAGTTTCACATCAACCCACTAAAGAGGCCCGTTGTCTGATCATAAAAATCATGTCTTTCTGCGTTATCTGCGTCCTGCCTGCCGCAGGCATGGTTCCATTCTTTGCCCATGCAGGCGCTAAATTGTCTGATCATCTAATCGGTCACCCCGGAGAGCGCGTAGCGATCATCCGGGGCTAATTTTCTGATCCCCTTGCGCACCACCAGCTATACCGTAAATGCCACACACCTCGATGGTGTTACGGAGCAACCCTTGTTCAAGGCCATAGCTACTGAGGCCGACATTCAAGGCATTGCGGCATTTGCCATTGGGGGTTATGTGCGTGACCTATTGATCAACAGACCGTGTAAGGATCTGGATTTTGTTGTGGAGGGTGATGGGATCGCATTTGCAGAAGCTGTTGCAAAGCGTTTGGGGACCGGACCTGTGCATGTGTTCAAGAATTTCGGCACGGCGATGTTCATGTTTGGTGAGGAACAAGTCGAATTCGTTGGTGCGCGCAAAGAGAGTTACAGTCGCAACAGCCGCAAGCCAGAAGTGGAATCGGGCAGCATCAAGGACGATCAGGAGCGGCGCGATTTCACGATCAACGCATTGGCGATCAGCTTGAACAAAGGCAGCCTGGGTGCTTTGGTCGATCCTTTCGGCGGCATCTTAGATCTCGATCGTGGGTTGATCCGTACGCCGCTCGATCCGGACATCACGTTCAGCGACGACCCGTTGCGGATGTTACGGGCTGTTCGATTCGCCTCACAATTAGGGTTCACGATCGATCCTCCCACCTTCGAAGCGATCAAGCGGAATGCGAAGCGATTGGAGATCATCAGCGCGGAACGGATCCACACCGAGCTCAACAAGATCATTGCGGTCCCCAAGCCTAGTGTAGGATTCAACCTGCTTTTGGAAAGTGGCTTGTTGCAGGAATTCTTTCCGGAGTTCGTTGCGCTACAAGGAGCCGAAGAGAAACACGGCATCGGTCACAAGGACAATTTCCATCACACCCTCCAAGTATTGGACAACGTGTGTGCGCATAGCGATGACCTCTGGCTGCGCTGGGGTGCCATATTGCACGACATAGCAAAGCCGCTGACCAAACGCTTCGAGGAAGGTCATGGTTGGACGTTCCACGGCCATGAGGACAAGGGCGCGCGCATGGTGCCCAAGCTTTTCCGGCGATTGAAATTGCCGCTTGACGATAAAATGCGTTTCGTTCAGAAGCTGGTTGCGTTGCATTTGAGACCGATATCGCTCACCAAGGATCAGGTCACGGACAGTGCGATCCGTCGTTTGCTCTTCGATGCTGGGGATGACATTGATGCCCTCATGATCTTGTGTCGTGCGGACATTACAAGCAAGAACGAGAAGAAGAAGGAACGCTACTTGAAGAACTACGACGTGGTGATCCAGAAGCTGAAGGATGTGGAACAGAAAGATCACGTCCGCAATTTCCAACCGCCGGTCACCGGAGAGGACATCATGGCTGCGTTCAATATTCCACCATGCAAGATCATCGGTGATTTAAAGACCGTGATCAAGGATGCCATCTTGGACGGCAAGATCCACAATGATCGTGGACAAGCCTGGGAATTAATGATTGCTGAAGCCGCTAAGCTGGATCTGGCGCCGGTTCCGGGTATGGAGCATGCACCTTAGAAAGTGAATGGAGAATGGAACGCTGATGACGCGGAAAAAAAGGATCAACGCGGATTCTAGAGTAAATGATAGAATAGGCTGCATTGAAACGTCATTAAGTCAAAGGGGAATTTCTAATGGCTGCTCAGTTCTTCATTCTAAATTCTTCATTCTTCATTCTTCATTCTTCATTTCTTTAGTCCATTCACCCATATACCATTCACCAAAATATCTCCCAAGAAGCATTTCCAATAATTAGCACGAACGGCCTAATTTTGCACGCCTTATGCGCATCTATCGTTTTCGGGTATTGATCGATCACCCTACTGAGGCGTTCAGAGATATTGAGATCGGCTCCGAGCAGAACTTTCTAGATCTGCACACCGCCATCAAAGAAGCGTTTGGTTTCATCGGTCAGGAAATGGCGTGCTTCTATGTAAGCGATGAGGATTGGGGCAAAGGCCCGGAGATCCCGTTGGCCGACCTTGGTTTTGCTGAGGAAGGAACCGTTCCAGCTTTGATGAAGGAAGTGTACATCAGCGATCACATGCGCAGCACATCGCAACGCTTCATTTACGCTTACGACTTCCTACACATGTGGATGTTCATGGTGGAACTCATCGGTGCTAGTGACCCTGATGCGACATTGACCTATCCGCGTGTTGTGCTCAGCATGAAAGAGGCTCCTGACGAACACAGCAAGGAAGATGATCTTTCCGCTGGCATTCTTGCAGAAGACCCCTACGACCTAGGCGATGAGGAGCACGGCATGGACGATGATGATCAATACGGTGATGACGATCATGACGAGTTCGGTCACGGTAACATCGATGATCTCGGTGAGGAGTACCGATGACTTCAGATAAAGGCACCTTAGTGATCATCGGCGGGCCTACCGCAAGCGGAAAGACCAAGGCGGCAGTCCAATTAGCGCAGCGTCTGGGCACCGAAGTGATCAGTGCCGACTCGCGGCAATTCTATGAGTCCATGCAGATCGGGACCGCTCGCCCGACTGAATCCGAATTGAATGGTGTCAAGCACCATTTCCTTGGTCACTTGGAGATCGCCGAAACATGGAGCGCTGGATCTTTTGCGCGCGCCGCAGAACCCGTTCTTCAAGAGCTGATCGCTACGAACGGCGTAGCAATTATCGTAGGTGGATCAGGTCTCTACATCGATGCGTTGATCAAAGGTCTGGACCCTTTGCCGCTCGGCGATCACAAGATCCGAGAACAACTACAGGAACGCTACCGGACAGACGGATCAGAACCGCTGTTGAACGAGCTGAAAGAACGTGATCCAGCGACTTGGGAACGCATCGACAAGGCAAATCCGCACCGCGTAATACGGGCATTGGAAGTTTGCATTGCGAGCGGGAGGCCATTCAGTGAACAACGCACCACTCCTCAGGACAGAACGGATATTCGTATCGTGCGCATAGCCATGCATATGCCACGTGAGCAATTATACGAGCGGATCGATCAGCGCGTAGATGCGATGATCGCGAGCGGTCTGTTGGGAGAAGCAAGGGCTCTAATTCCATACAAGGCACACAATGCTCTGCGCACTGTAGGTTATCGCGAACTCTTCGATCATTTCGCGGGCAATACCACTTTGGATGAAGCCATCGCGTTGATCAAACAACACACGCGCAACTACGCCAAACGCCAAATGACCTGGTTGCACAGGGATACGAGTTGGAGGTTTGTATCACCAAGCGATCCAAGCGAACTCATTCAACTCGTTGATGGTTTGATACGATAACGACCTGGAAGAATATAGCAAGTCGAATTACCACGTACAGAACTTTTGTGTTGATCTACGTCACTTCGAATCCGACCAACAGTACATCGTCGATCTGTTCACCCTTTCCTAACCACATTCTGAAATTGTCAGAGATGGCCTGATACTGGTCATCTAGTGTGAGGGTTGATGTTAGCACAAGCCATTCCTTCAGGCCGCTGGATTTCAATTTCTTCCCTTGCGGACCACCGAATTGGTCCTGTAGACCATCAGAACAAATGAAAAGACGATCGCCAAGTTGCAATTGGATTGTTCCGCTACTGAACGACCCCAGATCACCTGAGTGTGGCCCGACGGGCATCCGGTCTCCTTTATGTTCTGTCAATTCGCCGTTACGCACAACATAGAGCGGTGCATATCCTCCCGAGTAGTACATGTATTTTGTTTTCGGATCATAACGCAGTACTGCTGCATTCATACCGTCGTGACCCGCTTCGCCACCGTCCTTGCTCAGGGCTTGGATCATCCCCGAACGCACCGCATCAAGGATCGCTCCGGTGTCCTTTACCTTTTTCTTAAGTACGACATCATTGAACAGCGTAGCTCCGATCAACGTCAGCAACGCTCCGGGCACCCCGTGGCCAGTACAATCCGCAGCCACTAGCACCACTGCCCCATCCTGCTCCGCAAACCAATAAAGATCACCACTAACGATATCCTTTGGCCGGAACAGAATGAACGATTCCGGAAGCAGCGTTTGCAATCGCTCTGCCTCGGGTAGCACTGCTCGCTGGATCCTTTGGGCATAACGAATACTGGAGAGCAACTGAATGTTCTGTTCGCGAACAATTGTTTGCTGTTCCTCAACCGCATTCTGCAATTTGAGTCGTTCGCGTATGTCCCGTGCGTAAAGGATCACAGCAGGTTCACCTTGATAAGAGGAAACGCGTGTGCTACTTTCCACCGGGATCACTTCCGCTTTGGAAGACAACAATGGAATGTCTGAATAGATATTGCCCTTCTTTTCCCAAGCATCCGCAATACGATCCGCGCTGCGATGAAGGAATTCCTTAGGATGCAGATCGAATATGGTAAGCGTCGTCAGTTCGTTCGTGGGAATTCCGATCAACTCCGATGCTTTCGCGTTCGCCAGATGGATCTTTCCACTCACGAAGTTGATCACGAATAAGGCATCGTTGCTTGCTTCCAGAATGCTTAGAAAACTATCACGATCATGAACCGCAGTGCTATGAACTCCTTGCAAGCGGTTGTAGGCCACGGATATACCAATTGCCACCATTAGAAGCAGTACCGCAACGGCCATTACAGCGAGTCCAATATTCAAGTCCATGCAAGATGGGGATCGGGTTGTATGCCCTCCAACACACCAAAGATCAGCTCGGGGTCAAGGAATTCACCAACCCGGTCAGGCCGTGATGCGTATCGTACGATGCCGTTCGCATCCACTAAGAACGATGCTGGCAGCGGCATACCTTTCGCATAGTCCACCATGGGTTCGATCAATGGGTTACTGTAGACCACACCATATTGACCGGAAACTTCTTGCTTGTCATCAGAAAGCATGCGGTATCCGACACCGATCCGCTGGACCATATCCAGATTCACGGAAATATCATCCGGTCCGATACCGAGGACAAGAACACCTTTTTCCTTGAAGCGCTTATGGTTTCGTTCGTACGTGCGCAGCATCATGTGGCATCCGGGGCACCAATCGCCACGAACAAAGATCAATAATACTGGGTGTTTACCGTGGAAGTCCGACAATCGGAACAGATCCCCATTCTGATCGGGAAGTTCGAAATCCGGTGCAGGTTTACCCACTTGCATCCTGTAGCCACCACGTGTTAATTCTTTCATGTGCTTGGCATCCTGCACATAACTGATGGTCAGGCCAACAGCGGCGATCAAGGGAATTACGGGTAGTAACCATAGGTCCCAAATGAACGGTTTGTTCCAAATAGCCAGAACAAAAAGAAAAACGGCTACCGCTGACTTTCCGGTATCTACCCATAGCAGGTCAACGTACGTAAAAAACCGCATGAAACGCTGGCGAACAATTGTTGCCGAAGCTGCAAACAGCATAGAGAACGTAAGCAATGGCCAAGACTGGAAATGAAGGTCCAGCACAATGCCCAGCGCTGCACCACTGATCAACAACAATGCGAACTGATAATTGCTAGTGTACTTCTGGAACTCTAGCAACGCGAAGCCATACGCCAAAAAGAACATTAACTCGGCCAAGCTTGCATAGCCTAAAGCCAACGGTATGGCCGAGGCAATAAGCAGGATGTATCCCAGGACCGTTAGAGGATGGAGCCTTCTGAACATGGAATGCAGGTATACGGGAAATGGCCTCGATTGTTCCACACTGAAAGGACAATACCACGATCATGCGATCACGGCACACACACTCCCTTATTACCTCCGCCGCCCCGACTTTAGACAACAGGCCGGGCCGTTCAATTTCAGCACGCTCAGTACTAAGGCATATGAATATGCGAACATCTTAATGCTTCGCGAAGCCTCTTTCCCAGCTTTGTTGATCGTTATCTGTGGCTTGTTGCCAGTGTATATATTTTGGACCTAATTATGGATCGCCCGAATAAGATCAGACCTAAAGAGGCTCAGTGATCGGCTAAGTAGATCTGGCGCCATTATTTTGATACCGAGAGATCATCCTTACCTTGGAATTAAATTCTCTCCAAAATGGCTGACTTCAAAACCGAATACCCCAATGGTGACCTGCGCGTCGTATGGCAACCCGGGAAATGTGCTCATTCCGGTGTTTGCGTAAAGATGTTGCCCAACGTCTATGACCCAAAGGCAAGACCTTGGATCAAAGCCGAGAACGCAACGATCGAAGAATTGAAGGACCAGGTCGATAAATGTCCGTCCGGTGCTTTGAGCTACTACACGACCGACGGCAAAAGTTGAGCCCTTGAATTGCACATGAGCCATGGGTCCGGCAAGACCTGCTGGACGAAGTTCCCTGACCCTATCGCTCCACTGAACGTGGCTCCTATCTGACCGATCTTGCATCTGACACCGAGCAACAGGGAGAACATACCCCTGAACATCACCAAGTATTACGGCCAAGATCAATACGGATGAGCGATATTCGCGAACCGAAAACGAGATCCATACCATGCTTCGACCAACCATCCTTCTAGTTTGTACACTAGCGTTGCTCAGTTCCTGCAGCACTAGCGAATCAAATACGGCTACGACCGATACCGCACAAGCCGGTCCGGTCGCCAAGAAGATTGCACACGAAATGCAGGAGCACGGTAAGGTTCGTACCGATGATTATTTCTGGATGCGCTTAACGGATGAACAGAAAGAAGCCACCACACCGGACGCACAAACACAGGATGTACTGGACTATTTGAATGCCGAGAACGCATATCAAAAAGAAGTACTAGCGCATACCGATACGCTACAGAAAGAACTGTTCGATGAGATCGTTTCGCGGATCAAACAAGATGACAGCTCAGTGCCCTACAAGTTGAATGGTTACCTCTATTACGATCGCTTCGAAACCGGGCAGGATTACCCGCTTTATTGTCGCAAACAAGGCAGCGAAAAAGGGAAAGAGGAGATCATGCTCAACGTGCCAGAGCTCGCGAGAGGCCATGCCTATTACCAAGTAGGTGGTCAAGACGTAAGCACCAATACGCAATTACTGGGCTATGCGGTGGATACTGTTTCGCGGCGCCAATACACGGTCTTTTTCAAGGATCTGAAATCGGGTGCAGAACTACCGGACCAACTCACTGGAGTAGATGGAGGCGTGACCTGGGCGAATGATAACACAACAGTTTTCTACACCGTTCAGGACACTGTAACGCTGCGTTCATACCGGATCTACAAACACACGTTGGGTACACCACAATCCGCGGATGGTCTGGTCTACGAAGAGGCCGATGAAACCTTCGGCACATACGTTTATAAGACGAAGTCGGAGAAATACATCGTTATCGCATCGAGAGAAACCCTTACCAGTGAATACAGAGTTCTTGAAGCAAATAACCCGAACGGAGAGTTCCGGATCATTCAGCCTCGCGTGGTTGGACTGGAATATAACATTGATCATTTCGGTGATCATTTCTTCATCCGCACGAACATGGATGCGACCAACTTCAAACTCATGCGCACTCCGGTAAATGCTACGACCAAGGAGAATTGGACCGATGTGATCCCACACAGAAGTGATGTTCTTCTATCGGACGTAGAGCTTTTCAAGGACTATCTGGTACTGAGCGAACGTAAGAACGGCTTGCTCCAGATCCGCATGAAACGGTGGGATAATACCTCCGATACCTACATGGAATTCAATGACCCCACGTATGCAGCATACGTATCATTCAATCCAGAGATCAACACGAACGAATTGCGCTATTACTACACGAGCATGACCACACCGGGCACCACGTATGCCTACGATATGAAGACCGCAAAGCGCACGCTGTTGAAGCAACAGGAAGTGCTGGGCGGCAAATTCGATCCAGCCAATTACGCAAGTGAGCGATTGTTCGCGACCGCAACGGATGGCACCAAAGTGCCTATCAGCATCGTTTACCGCAAAGGCATGGAACGGAATGGAAAGAATCCACTCCTTCTCTACGGCTATGGTTCGTATGGCGCCAGTATGGATGCAAGTTTCAGTTCAACAAGGCTCAGCCTTTTGGACCGTGGATTCGTGTATGCGATCGCACACATTCGCGGAGGTCAAGAGATGGGCAGACATTGGTATGAGGACGGAAAATTGCTCACTAAGAAGAACACGTTCACGGACTTCATCGATTGCGGCAAGTTCTTGGTGAAAGAAGGCATTACATCACCTGAACACCTCTATTGCCATGGCGGCAGCGCAGGTGGGTTGCTCGTAGGCGCGGTGGTGAATATGGCCCCGGATCTCTTTCATGGCGGTGTAGCCGAAGTACCTTTCGTGGATGTAGTAAGCACCATGTGGGATGAAAGTATTCCGTTAACTACTGGCGAATTCAACGAATGGGGCAATCCGCAGGACGCGAAGTATTACGATTACATCCGATCCTATTCACCCTATGACAATGTGGTTGCGCAGAACTATCCGAACATGCTTGTTACGACCGGATACTGGGACAGCCAAGTGCAATACTGGGAACCTGCCAAGTGGGTCGCGAAACTGCGTGCGACCAAGACCGGCGATCAAAAACTGATCATGTACTGCAACATGGATGTTGGTCATGGCGGAGCATCCGGACGGTTCGAATCGTACAAGAAAGTCGCGCTGGTCTATGCGTTCCTGCTCGATCTGGAAGGCATCACTAAATGAGCTGCGCGATCTGACCGCGCACTTGAAATGGCAATGACCACATTCGATACACTCGGCTTATCCGCCCCCATTCTCGATGCTGTAAAAGCGGGCGGGTATGAGCAGCCAACACCCATTCAAGAGCGCGCGATACCTGCGATCCTCTTCGGCAAGGATCTATTGGGAATAGCTCCAACGGGATCGGGTAAAACATTGGCCTATGCATTGCCTGCTCTCCAACTATTGCTGGAAGGGAAATGGGAATTATCGAACCGGCATGTTCCGATATTGTTCGTTGTTCCAACGCGCGAGTTGGCAGGACAAGTTGAAGAAGTGCTCCAAACGCTGGTGGCAACTCTAACGAACAAGATCAAAGTTGCGGCGGTATTCGGTGGTGTTTCCATCAATCCGCAAATGATCGGGATGCAAGGTGTGGATATTCTCATTGCAACGCCCGGCAGGCTATTGGACCTTATGGATCACAAAGCCGTTCATCTGGGATCCGTGAAATACTTGGTGCTGGACGAAGCCGATAAAATGCTCGATCTGGGCTTCCGCGAGGAAATGGATCGTGTGCTTGCGGCCTTACCAAAGAAGCGGCAGAACCTCTTGTTCTCGGCTACATTGAATGCTGCTGTGGATGCCATCACACAACTGGTATTGCACAAGCCAGAGGTGATCCAACTTACCGAAGAACCGCAGGAGGTCACCTTGATCCAGCAACGCGCATTCCGAGTGGACCAAGAAAAGAAAGGACCTTTCCTGCGCTACCTTATCCGGAGCATGGATATGCAGCAAGTGCTGATCTTCACAGCTTCGGGACACAGTGCGGACCATGTTGCGGACAAATTGAAAAAGCATGGCATTGATGCGGAATCCACGCATGGCAAAAAAAGCCAAGGTGCAAGGCAGAACGCATTAGCGGCATTCAAGAAAGGAACGCTGCGGGTGCTGGTAGCAACCGACCTTCTTTCCCGCGGAATAGACATCGACTCCCTACCCTACGTGATCAACTATGAGCTGCCACGTTCACCAAAGGATTACATACACCGCATCGGTAGAACTGGTCGAGCAGCGCAGGCAGGTGAAGCCATTTCGATCATCACGCCAGAGGACCAGCACCACTTCAAAGTGATCCAGAAGAAAATGAAGCAATGGGTAACCTTGGAGGGTACTGAGGACATTGATCTTTCAGGAGTTTGAGGTGAACACGTTTAGTTGAGCTATTTCATATCGATCAACGGGTCCACAACAAGAAAAAAAGGACCGCAACGGCGCTACGACACAACGCAGCTCAATACGCACACCGTATTTACGCACGCCGCGACTACAGAGTCTCAAGCCAGTCCACGTCGCGTCGCTGCGCCGTTGCGGTTCAATTCCATCTTTCGCAGCATTTGAACATGCTCGAGGTTCTCCACCTACCACAAGTCCCGTAAATTCGCGGCCCAATGCCGATCGCAGATCTTTTGCATATCGAAAACCTCACCTTCTCGCATGTCGAGCTAGCGGTCGTAAGTGATGTGTGGTTCAAATTGACCGTGGGCCATGGAAAGATAACGCGATTGGAATGTGCTGCTGTACTTCGTGAGGAATTGGGAATCAAAACCAGTTGAACTGTGAGCGACCGATTGGCACAATTACAAGGCATGTTGGCTGAAGAGCCAGGCGACCTTTTCCTTCGGTATGCCATAGCCTTGGAATGGAAACGCTCCGGCAACATGGAACAAGCCATTACCGATCTTGAGTCGATCCTCACCGACGATCCGAAATACATACCTGGTTACTACCAATTGGCACTTCTCCAAGCAGACCTAGGCCGGATCGAGGATGCGAAACGCGCCTGTGAGGCAGGTATGATGCAGGGTTTGGTCACAGGTGATCGGAAGGCACGCGCAGAACTTCAAGAGCTTCTCAATTCCTTGGAAGACGCTGAATGAATTGGAAGAAGATCGCATTCCGTACACTTCTTGTCGGCTCTGTAACCCTGCTGTTCCTTGTACTGTTCGCCTATCCTTATTTCGCTATGCAGCGACCTGTAGGCAGTAAGAACTTGGTAGTGGAAGGATGGATGCACCATGAAGGATTGATGGAAGCACGGGCCCTTTTTCTCACCGGTGGCTATGATCATATCTATGTTACCGGGACAATGCGGCCATTCGCGTATTACTTGGAAGAAGGAAAGGAGATCCGGATCCTATTGAATGAACCGATCGAACATACGATCCTTGTCGGAGCCGCCGGATTACCCACAACGAAATGGTATGTGATCAGTGGTACGGATACGCTGCTCACCCAGCGTTCCACGAAAAACACCACCGATCATGAGATCGATGCTACGGGAAAGCGCTTGCGCGAGTTGCGATTCGTGACCACCTCAGCACAAACTGCAGCGCCCGGTGTTCCAATAGTCTTCATCGCAATGCTTGATGTTGATGGAACACCTGCTCACTCCATTGCACAAATTCAGTTGGTAGATAAAAATGGCATTACGACTTCCGGCTGGCCAACACATGCCGATGCAGGTCGAGCGGCATTGATCGAAGCAGGGATCTCTGCGGATAAGATCACCGCTGTACCTACGATGCAGCATACGGGTGGCCGAACATTCGGATCTGGCAGGACGTTCATTGAATATGCCAAGAAGAACGGGATCGATGCATTTGATATAGCAACGCTAGGTGTACATGCACGCCGCACATGGAAAGGATACGTCACCGCCAAAGAAACGGCTGAAGGAGTAGGAATTATTCCGCTCTACGACCCCTGGTGTAAACGCTGGACCTGGTGGACGAACCCTTACGGATGGTTCCAGATCGGTAAAGAAGTGGCAGCACTTCCGCACGTTCTTATTCAAGGCCAAGGCGGTGCTGCCGATCAGGAGTAGGCCGGAAAAGGAGCATACCTCATTCACGTTTCATCTATTCAACCATTACCTTTCGGCATGCAACACGTACAATCGCCAAGCGAAACGGAATACGCGCCATTCTTTGGTCGGTACATCGATCGCGTAACGGATCAAGACATCGTTTCCGCCCTTCGTTCAAGTCATGAAGTACTACTTGCACTTTTGCGAACCTTTCCTGAAGCCAAGGGAGGCCACCGCTATGCTGAAGGAAAGTGGAGCGTAAAAGAGGTGATCCAACACATTACGGATACCGAACGGATCATGAGCTACCGCGCACTTCGGTTCGCACGTAAGGACGCAACAGCGTTACCAGGTTTCGAAGAAGATGACTACGCCGCAAGTTCGAACGCAGACCGCCGCAGCTTAGCCGACCTGATTACAGAATTCGAAGTGGTAAGGACGAGTACCATATTGTTATTCGAAAGCTTCAACGACGAAATGCTAAAGGCCCAAGGCACCGCGAACGGCAAAGCAATGAGCGTAAGAGCGATCGGTTACATGATCGCTGGGCATGGACTACATCACGGGCAGGTGTTGGAGGAACGTTATGGATGAATGCTTGTACATTGTACCGGGTCTAAGCAGACTGCATCAACTAACTAACAATGAAAAAGTTTGCAGTTGGCAGTTAACAGTCCCGATAATTTTCGCTTTGCCTGAAAATGTACTTCGTGAAGCATACTCAGTACCAGTTACCCAATACCAACTACAACAACCAATACCCCTCTCACTATCCGCGTTGATCTTTACTTTCAGCGTCATCAGCGTTCCATTCACCTCACAAAATGCCCAAACGCACCATCCAACAGTGGTTCGACGCTTACGGCGTTAGTCACCAGAACAGCACGAACAAAGCCATCCATTGGATCTGTGTTCCGGTGATCTATTTCTGCGTGGTCGGTTTTCTTTGGAGCATTCCGGTGCCTGATCTACCTCCCCTGTTCACGCCGCATTTATGGGCAAAAATTGCCGTTGGGCTGGTCTGTTTATTCTACTTACGACTGTCCTTTCCGATCATGCTCGGAATGGCACTATGGAGTATTGCGTGTCTTGCGGGTTGCGCTTGGCTCGATGCACATGCACCCTGGCCGCTATGGACGATCAGCTTAGTGCTCTTCATTGCTGCATGGATCGGTCAGTTCTACGGTCATAAGATCGAAGGAGCAAAACCCAGCTTTTTGGAAGACCTGCAATTCTTGATGATCGGTCCAGCTTGGTTGATGGGATCTATTTTTCGGAGATTCGGCTTAGGGTATTAGGAGCACTACGTGGATCACCAATACACGAGCACCATAGCTTCACATTTTATGCAATGACAGTAAAACCTAAACCGATCGACCTGGTTAATGTGACCATGTATGTCTATTGCGTGCTCCTGTTCAGCTACGTCGCATACAGAGCCTTCAGCCTCTCCTTCACATTCGATGAAATAACCACTTCCCAAATTGTGAATGGTGACGAATGGTCTGATTTTGGTCTTGCTGCGAACAATCATTTTCTGAATGTGCTTCTAATAAAAGCAAGTCTGTTTTTTTTCAGACCCTCCGAACTGGTCTATCGTTTGCCGAATGTTCTTGGCTTCATTCTGTACCTAGTGTATGCCGTTAAACTCGGGAGACTTCTAAAACCTTCGGCTCCGTATATCCCGCTGTTATTGTTGACAGCAATGCCATTCATATTGGACCTTTTTTGGGCTTGCGAGAGGCTATGGACTTTTGTAGGCTTCCCTTGTTTTCGGTCCGATCATAACTGGAGATTCCAAGGGCATTTGGTTTAGGGTTTTAATTGCGTTGGAGACCGGTATCCAAGCGCTTTGTGTGGTCTATGATTGTTGTAGTCGTTCATCCAGGTTTCGGTCCGCTGACGTACCTCTTGCAATGTTCGGAAGACGTATGCGCTGAGTAGTTCTCGTCTTATGCTTCCATTGAAGCGTTCCACGTATGCGTTCTGTGTTGGCTTACCTGGCTGTATGAATGCCAAGGTAATACCGATGTCCTTGCACCATGCGTCGAGTTTGTGGGAGATGAACTCTGGTCCGTTGTCCACGCGGATCATCTTGGGCAATGGGCGCACTGACTTTATTCTTTCCAGTACGCGGATAACGCGAAGTGCAGGTAATGAAGTGTCCACCTCTATAGCAAGTACCTCGCGGTTGTAATCGTCGATCACGTTCAATAGCCGATAGGTGCGTCCATCCCAAAGTGTGTCGTGCATGAAATCTATACTGTATACCTGATCGGGCGCAGCGGGTTGGAATAAGGCTTGTTTTACTCGCGTTGGCAGCCGTTTCTTAGCTCTACGCCTAATGTTCAAGTGCATGGCAGTGTACACGCGATACAAGCGTTTGTGGTTGATCTTTTGTCCTTTCATGCGCAAGCGATAATAGCATTGCCAAAAGCCAATGGCCGGGTGCATCTCTACAAGTGATCCCAAGGCGGTTATTACAGCATCATCCTGCGGTATACGTTTGGTATACCGGGCAGTGCTACGGGGTAATTGCACAATCTGGCTGGCTCTTCGCTGGCTCATGTTCATGTTGCTCAACGCCTGAACGATCTCCCGTTTATCGTCAGGCGCCCCACTTCTTTTGGATCACCGTTCTTATGGCGTCGTTCTCCATGCTCAGCTCGGTGTACATGCGTTTAAGCCGACTAAGCTCTTCTTCAAGCTCTTTGACGCGTTTGAGCTGGCTGGGTTCCATGCCGCCGTACTTGGCCTTCCAGTTGTGGAAGGTGGCCGCGCTTATGGTATGCTCACGGCATATATCGGCCACTTTGTGTCCGGCTTCATGCTGCTTGAGTATCCCAATGATCTGCTGTTCTGAAAATTTGCTCTTTCTCATGGCTACAGGGTGTTGAATGTAGCCCTTGGCCGGCCAACGCACTTCTTGGCCCCGCGGGGCCAAGAAGTGCGTTACCTCCAGTTATCAATGGACGAACTTTGGGGAAGCCTACACTTTCACTTTCGTTCATTCTTCCAAGTATTTATTTTCTTCTGAAATACTGCGAGGAAAATACAATTCAATTTGGCCTACTATCCATGGGTTTCGGAATGCTTGCCGTATTGTCGAATTTTACGGCATTGAACTATTTCCTTCCATCCTTGCTTATTCTATTCGCTTACACTTTGTTCTCTGAAAAAAGAATAACCAGCCTGCGGATATTGATCTATTCTGTGATCACCGGTATGTTCTTCTATTTTATCATTCCAGTAATACTGGAGCTGAAAAACCAAGGAGAGCTCTACTTTGGCGGAAGAACAAGCTTCTATAACGATACGCTTTTGTCGTTGAGCAGGACTTTCGCGTATCACTTTCTGAGTATCCCACTAGCCAATAGTGTCTTTTCACTACTCTTTTTCGTTGCGCTCCTTTTCTCGATCATAACTATTTTCAGAGCGATACAACAGAAGAGTTTCAGTATAAAGATCATCCTTCCGATCTTATTCTTACTCAGCATTCTATCACCTGTTGCGCAGCATTTATTCTTAGAAACCTCATTCCCGACTGAGCGAACTGCATTGCTCTATTATCCTATTCTGATCCTGGTAGTTCTGAATGGTGCCGATGGCGCTTCTGAATGGATCGAAAAAAGGCTACTCGAACTACTAGCATGTTCGTTCTTGATCCATCTATTCCTCACCGCCAATACCACCCATTGCAATTCATGGCGATTCGATTCCGGTTCAAAAGAAGTGATCGGTTTCCTCAAGGAGGAATACGATCAAAAAGGGAGTTACGAGCCGGTAAGTTTAGGCATAGACTATCTGAACATCCAGTCCATATCGTACTATAAGAGTGCGGCGTCATTCATCGATCTCTCGCATCATGAAGTCGTAAAGTGTTGGGAGTATGATATGCATTTAGAGGAATTGGATCCAATGTATTACGGCACCACGATCGTACGTAAGGACAAACTATCGCCGGAGGATGCTGAAAAAATAGTTTCAGCTCACCTCGACCATTACTATTTGAATGACTTCGTGGTGAACGAATTAATTCGTCTCGGTCATTCCCTTAAGGTTGAAAAGCATTTTGTTCTGGCCGGCTCAAGTTTGATCAAGTTCAATTGATCTTACAATTACTGAATAAATGGTAATAACAAGCCTTAGGATGATCGCTTCGCGATCTTTGAGCAACCATATCCAGCCATACCGTATCGCTATTCCACCGACCCAAAGTAAACCGCCTTGTGTTCCATTGCCATGGTCGGATGGAACACTTTTACCAGATCCAATAGAACCACATCCGGTTCCAGAAGCGCTTTTCCGAAGATGTCAACGTGTGCGCTATTCGCGGCATATAGCCCCTGTTCCTTGAAGGGACCGATCTGTTGAAGTCTGCGTTCACCGGCGCTGAGTACATCGGTAGTTACCGGGCCGTTCTCGGCCACCACCATGCCCCAGTATCTGAGGAGATCACCTTTGTGGATGAGGGTTTCCAGATCTACGGCACTGTTCTCCACAGCTTCTTCATTGCTGAATTGCAACACCCCGCCGGCATCGGTGATCATCCTGCTCATATAGCTCTTGCCTCCCGGAACCCACCATGTACCTTGCCAATTGGACCCGAAGAACACGGTTACAGGAGCAACGGTGGCATCAACACGATCACGGACTGTAGTATAGCGGGTCTCAATGGCTGCGAACAGGCTGTCCGCTTTAGTGGTTACACCGAACAGAACACCGAAGAACCGCACCCACTCAGCTCTACCCAGTGGATGTGGCTCCAAGTATTCAGAGATCATGATGGATGGGATGCCCGGTAAGGGCTCTGCTGCATCCGTCTTTCCGAAAGGCTGGTCCAGCAAGGCATCCGGAGCGAGGTGGATCAAGGCTTCCCTATTCAACCCATCAGCAGTTCCGATCTCTACGGTCCCTTGCGCAGAAAGCACGTTCATTAAGGAGGGATCCATCACATGTCCCAGACCAGCTGCACCAATTACCCGTTCTGATGATCCCAATGCATGGATGAATGCAAGGTGCGTAGTGCTAACGACCGCAACCTGTTTCAAAGGAAGTAATGCGGAATTGCTTTTGACACCATTTTCATCGACGTGATATACCGCCAAAGTATCCGACCGACCGCGCGGCCCGAATACGATCAACTGTTGAATACTGCCGCAAGTACGGATCTGGAACGACTGTGCGTAGTGGTTAGGAACATCGGTCCATTGCGTACACGGTATATCCTCTCTGGACGCAGGACTGCACCCTACAACGAAGAACACAGCGAAAATGAACCATCCAATTGGCGGCATGAACAGAGATGGTTCTGAATGCCGGTCAATATCCGGATTCATTGCGTTTCGCGGATGTACATGATCAAATTCTCTTTCACACTATCCGCCCCCCTTGCAATACTTCTGGCATCCGGACGTAGCTCCGTATTCGGCAATTCGCCATGATCCAATGGACCGGAAGGTTTTCCGCTTGCCGTATACCGCATCAATGGAACGATGAACCGGACCTTACTGTTCGGTGCCTCAGCAATGAGGTCTCTTCCACCCGTGTATGTATACGCATTCGTACCCACCTCTTCTCCAACGATCCTGGCCCTACGCGTTCGTTTCGCTAGCATAACGAATGCAGCGGCAGCATCACGCGTATATCCGTCGCACAATACGTACACCTTGCCTTTGAATGCCTTGCCTTCTGGCTGTAGATCCGTAAGACGATCATCTTCCGGATGCACGCCATACCTATCGGGTAGCATTCTAGGATACCGGGCGTTCACATCCAAGTAGAATTCCGGATGATCCGCTATCCATTTGGAACAACTCGGTAATGTGCGGGATCGAATTGAAATATTCTCCACTAAGCGATAAGGTTCCATGGCAATGGCGCCGAACACCATCTCTGCCATTCCAAGTTCCCTTCCCCCCGCACCGCGTAGGTCCACTACCAGCATAGCGCCTTTGTTCTTTTTCAATTCACGCAGTATCGAAGTCAGGAATTTTTCGGGTTCTTGACCAGCTGTCCGCATAGAATCAAGATCCATTGTTCGAAGACCTAACCACATGGTAGAGATCTCCGGTATCCAACGTGAGCCCCAAGGCAACGTAGTGGTGCCGGAAGGCTTTCGCGAATTCCCAATGTCAACTGCCGTCATGGCAAAAATGGTGGCTACTCCGATCTCGCCATCAGGAGCCTCGAACTGAATATCGAACGAAGATGGCCGTTCGATCTGTAAGTAATAGAGCGACCTGAATTCGCGTTCGATCCGCCTATCGGCCATCGTTAAGTTCGCACCATCGCATACAATGGCATTCCGTAAACGCTCAAGGATCGATCCAGCCAAAATACCGTTGATGCGAATAAGACGTGCACCCTGCGGAAAGCTCCGGAATCCTTTAAGCTCATCATTCACATAAAGAGCCCCATCAATTACTTTGACGGTTATCGGGATCATGGCCGTCCGATCTCTCATTTGGACCAACGTTTCTTCGGATAACTCAACCCTACAATGTGAATCACCGATCGCCTTAAGTACCGGTAACATGGAGCGTACGAAACCATCCGTGGTAAGGGGCACGTTAATGGTGGTCTTTACGCTATCGAATGTGAGATCCAATTGCTCTTTGGTCCTATAGCGATACGGATCGGGATGTGCAGCATGGACGAGTTCACGGAACTCTTCCAGATCCTGATGCAACTTTTCAGGATAATAGGTCCGCCCCATACTGAGTTCCTGAGCCGATACTCCTTGCCATAGGCAAAAGAGCATAACTAAGAACAACAATGAGGATCGGAACATCTAGCTGGTTGAGCACGTGGTGGGCGAACCACGTGCCAAAGTGTTTGAATGGTAAAAGAAGAGCCCTACCACGTTGGTGGAGGGCTCTTCTTCATAGAGGCATGATCAAGCTTTTACCGCAGTTCTTGGAGCGGCGTCAAGGATCTCTTTCGAGGCACCCTCTTTGAAGTTCGCGAAGTTGGCAACGAATCCGTTCGCCAATTTCTCTGCTTGCGTGTCATAGGCGTCCTTATCCGCCCATGTACCACGTGGATCAAGAATTTCTGAAGGTACGTTGGGGCATGTTGTAGGGAAGTTCACTCCGAATACTTTGTGCTCTTTGTAATCCACACCATCGAGTTCACCGCGTAGTGCCGCTGTGATCATGGCACGTGTGAATTTCAATTTCACCCGTTCGCCGGTGCCATAAGCTCCACCGCTCCAACCGGTGTTCACCAACCAGACGCGCACGTTGTGCTTCTTCATCAACTCACCCAACATACCTGCGTATTTCGTAGGGTGCAACGGCAAGAATGCTTTCCCGAAACATGCGGAGAAGGTGCTTTGTGGCTCAGAAACGCCAGCTTCCGTACCAGCCACCTTCGCGGTATAGCCACTAATGAAGTGGTACATCGCTTGGCCTGGTGTCAGCTTGCTGATCGGCGGCAGAACACCGTAGGCATCGGCTGTTAGGAAGAAGATGTTCTTCGGGTGATCGCCCATGCTTGGCACGGCGATGTTATCGATGAAATCGATCGGATAGCTTACACGCGTATTCTCCGTTTTGGTGCTATCGGCGTAATCAACTTCGGTGGATCCTTCTTTGAATACGATGTTCTCCAGGATGGAACCGAACTTGATCGCGCTCCAGATCTGTGGTTCTTTTTCTGCGGATAGATCGATGCACTTCGCATAACAACCACCTTCGAAATTAAACACGCCCTTATCGCTCCAACCGTGCTCATCGTCGCCGATCAGTCGACGATCCGGATCGGCACTCAGGGTGGTCTTTCCGGTACCACTTAGGCCGAAGAAGACCGCGGTGTCATTGTCCTTACCGATGTTGGCACTGCAATGCATGCTAAGTACGTCGCGCTCCTGTGGCAAAACATAATTCAACACCGTAAAAATGCCTTTCTTGATCTCACCTGTGTATCCACTTCCACCAATAAGAATGATCTTTTTCGTGAAATTGATTATCGTGAAATTGTGCTGGCGCGTTCCATCCTTTGCTGGATCAGCCTTGAATTCAGGCACACAGATGATGTGCCATTCAGGCTCGAATGCCTCGGTCTCTTCCTTGGTGAGATTCAAGAACATATTGCTGCTGAAGTGAGCGCTATACGGTTGCTCAGCAACAACGCGGAGGTTCAGCCGATGTTCCGGTGAAGCACAAGCGTAAGCATCCTGCACATAAACGTCACGACCTTGCAGATAGGCCGCCATCTTATCATGCAGCAGGTCGAATTTCTCAGGAGTGAATGGGAAATTCACATCGCCCCACCAAACGGTATTCTCTGTTTTGGCATCCTTCACGCAGAACTTATCCTTCGGCGATCTGCCGGTGAATTCGCCGGTATCAACCGCAATAGCGCCGCTATCTGCAAAAACGCCTTCACCGTTCATGATCACATGCTCTATCAATTCAGCTGGTTCGAGGTTCCAAAATGTGTCCCCTACGCGGCTTAAGCCGATCTTAGCGAGATCAGCATTTTTCGGTTTATGGCCGAATTCGTTCATGTTCTGAGTATTGGAATTTGGTCAGCAAAAGTAAGGGTTTTACGCAGCACCCCTTTATGACATTCGTTATCCTTTGTTTCCGCGGATGGCCGAAACAAGTAGCGAACCCCAACCTGCAATGAAAAGCAGACCGCCCATCGGCGTAATTGGGCCAAGGAATGGTGTTAGTGCTTCGGTTCCGAGAATAGCCCGTGTACTCAATAGGTACAATGAACCACAGAACAGCATGATACCCAGCAGGAACAGCAACCTTACGCTGCGTAGTTCCTTGGCCGTAAGCCAAGTACCTGCAAGCGCTAGGAACAACAGTCCAAGACCATGATAGAACTGGTATTGAACCCCTGTCTGCCATTGACCAAGCTCCTTATCGCTCAGCACTGCTTTTAGCCCGTGTGCGCCGAATGCACCGAAAGCCACAGCGATCATTAGCACAAAGGCAGCCCAAGCAAGTGTAGTCCTGTTCATAAGGCAAAGGTCGGTGTTCGGGTGCAGAGTGATACTGGGCATTGAGGAACGTTGATATAGGCCTGCACTATCTATATAGTATCCATGATTATTAACAACACAGCTCATTATGCCGATGATCATGGTACTTTAGTACTACGACCTAGCTTCTCGATCACATGAAGTCTCGAAGACACATCGACTTAGACTATTCTACGAAGATCAGTGTTCCATGAGGGTACTGACCTTGGCTTTATTCCTGTTTATCGGGCTCAATATTCATGCACAGCATTAAAAGAGGCTCAACGATGGACCTATTGGTTCGATGACAGCACTTTCAGTAGATCCAATCGCTGATAGACTATACGGTAGCGGTACCTTTCTAAGAATTGCGAACGATACGGATACCATACTATCATTTGGTATGGCACAATGGAATGGTGCGCGCTGGGACAGCATTGGGCATCGCATGCATGAGATTTCTGGTAACGCAGCCAGTCAGGTATATTGGTTCGTTCGATATAACAACGCATTATATACCTGTGGTGCGTTCACATTTGCCGTTGTACCAGACACTGCGAACGGATATTTTGCTCGCTTAAATGAAACCACTCAACGCTGGGAAGCTTTAGAATGTATAAATCCAGTCACAAGTGGACTAGGTGGAATCGTGCCTCGTCATGATCAACAGGATAATTTGTACATGACAGGTTTTTCGTCAAGTATTTGTGGCTACCCTGAAGCCGCAGTATTCCGATATGATGGAGATGGGTTTCACGAGTGGCCTCCGTTCCAAGAGATCCCCTATTACGCCAACAACTACATCGGTACCGTCTTCGAATTTCAAGGGTACACGTACATGTCAGGAAGCTATCGGGATCCACTCTCCAGCGGTTTCTGTAACCTTATGAGGCACAACGGTTCCACATGGGAATACGTACCCGGTTGGGGCAGCGGTAGCGGAGCAATTAAAGATGTGGTCATCCACAATGATGTGCTGTACATCGTGGGTGCTTTCCGGGAACCCGGTACACCGGGCAATGGGTTGGCGGCCTTCGATGGGCAGAATTGGTTGGATTTTGGAACAGGACTGGAATTGGCCATAGCACCGGGGTATACTTCGGTACTTACCCTACAATGGTTCCACGATGACCTTTTTGTAGGCGGCCAATTCACCACCGCAGGCGGTATACCTGCAAACGGCTTGGCCAAGTGGAATGGTACGCAATGGTGTTCATTACCCGGCTTCGATCAAGAACCCGGTCCAAATCCACAGTCTGTTCCCGGTATGGCCGTTTGGCGAGATAGCTTGTATATCGTTGGGGCATTCACAGAACTCGAAGGGCAGCCCTTTAACCGCGTGGCGCAATGGATCGGTGGCGATGCAGTAAGCGGTTGTAGCACGCCTATTTCTGTGCCGGAGTTCAATGGCCAGCAAGAACCCTTGAGCGTTTGGAATTCGACAGAAAGCACGTGGACAATACAGCTGCCTTATGAAGACCTTTGGTCCGTTAGTGTGTTCGATGCAACGGGTAACGAGATCCGATCGGAACAGGTCACTGGGAAGCAAGGAAACGTAGACCTACCCGACCTTGCCCATGGCATTTATATCGTGCGTGCAACAGATCATCAAGGCGTACCATTCACGGCAAAGATCGCCGTTCAGTGAAAGCATATATCAAAGGGCTTTCAAAATTGAAAACGAAAAACCCCCTCCCGCACACTGCGGAAGGGGGTTTCAAGCTGATGGTCTGGATCACTTACCGATCTTATCCATTTCGGCGTCAAAGGTCTCTTTGAACTTTTCGTAATCGTAATCGATCCGTGTGCGTTCATCGTTGCTTAGGCGCTCGTTGTAAGCAGCTAAGAGGTCCTGTGCGCTGAGTTCGATAGCGATGTAGGTCTTGTAGTTACCCGTAGCATTAACGGTAACCTGCTTTTCGCAGATCGTACGGACACCGGACAAGCGTTGATCCACGACTTCGCGGGTAAGTCCTTCAAATCGCTCGGACACTTCTTCTTTGTTGTTGAATTCGCGGCTGTTCACGTAGTTGTCGATCACACCCTTGATCTGGGTATTGATGTCACTGGCCATTTGAGCGCGTGCATTGGCCAATGCTTTTTTCTTGGCTGTTGCTTGGTCCATGCTTTCGCCAATTGCATTGGCGCGGAAGACTTCGTTGTTCGTAAAGTACTCTGGGCCGGAGCACATTACTTTGACCTCTGTCTCGCCTCCCGGAGGCGCCGCAGCCTCGGCGGCTTTCTTCTTGCTCTTACAAGCTGCGAGTCCGCCGGACAGCAAAAGCGCCGTCATCACTGCGGTAATTGTTCGGTTGGTGGAAAGGGTTTTCATGATGGTTTGTTTTAGGCGCTTATCCCGACAAAGGTCGGGATCCGTTGTTACTGTTGTTATGACTTAGACCAATTGCGTGCCAAACTACCGAAAGCCTTTAGTTAAAGGCGTTCATAATGCCCGGCACGAGTTCTTTCTTAATATCGGCTATCGCTTTCTTGTACGCTTCTAGCCCAGCTTTTTCGAAATTGAGCTGAACGCCTTTCACGCCTTGTTGCCCACCCTCGTGGATCACATCCTTGGTGCGTCGATCGCGAATGCTGTACGTAAGGTCCAAGTACGCGATAAAGAATCCGTTGCTTTCTCCACCCTGACGCGTCGCTGACGTAAGATCAAGAAGCATATCACAATCGGCCTCGCGGTCCACAAAACGGAATCCATTGCTGGTGAGTTCCTGCCTTATTGCGCTAGCCGCCCCTGCATCACCAACTGGTTCACCCAGATTGGTTTCTTGGGCACGCATGTACACCTTGGGCATTACCCGATCGATCGCAGCACGCTGTTCTGGTTGTGTTAGGCTCGCACCCAACGCTTTTGCCAACGCTTGGTCGGTTTCGGTGTGAATGAGCTCATCCATGTTCAACCTGACCACGATCTCTGGAGCTTTGTTCTGGTCATTCGCTACGTGCTGGACCGTTGTGCGCAGGTTTCCATCCGTATCGGTATTCTTTAGTTCGGTGACCTTTCCGTTACTGCCGGGATAGGCAATGACAACAGGTAATTGGACCAAGGCTGATCCGCCGGTGTAACGCGCTTTTATCACCACTTCCCGTTTGAATCCATTCGAATAATCCAGCACACAGCGCTCCGGCAAAATGCTGAAGGTTACTCCACTGCTCAATAGTTGAAGATCGCCGTACAATGCATTCACCAATGGAACCTGTTCTCCATTCAATTCCACGATATCATTCTCTCCCCAATAGGCTTTCATGGCGATCAACGCGCGTAGGTCCTGATCGAACGCACCTTTCAGATCACCTGCCGCCAAGCTGGCCTTTGCTCTGGAACGCAGATCGATGGCGATGCCAATTGCGTTTGCCTTACGCTCAGCCTTTATTCGTGCGTGTTCCGACTTGGAAAGGCGGTAATAGGTCCAGTACTCCGCTTCGTTCTCATAGGTATCAACCAGTTCAAATCCTTCCAACAACTCAACGGAACTGGTCTTTATGGTACTTGTGAAGGATTCATCGAAGGTGGTCCTGCGATCCAAGGTATAAAGCAAACTATTGCCCTCAACTGTTACGCTGATCTCGCTTGCCAGGTCGTTCAGTGCGTTCTTCTTGGCTGCTTCCTGGGCATCGGGTCTGTTCTTGTTCGCCAAACCAATACCGACGTAGTAACCGCCGGTCACAGGTCGCGCACTGACCCAAGTTGGTCTTGGCGCCTCAGCAGGCATAGTGGTTTCTGCAATGGGCTGTTTTCCTTTGCACGCCCAAGCCAATACGAACACTATGGGGAACAGCTTTTTCAGGGCAACTTGTTGTTCAGGTCCTGAATGACCGTAATGGCCATGGCATTGGTCGCTTCGCGGATGGCATTCGTGCTTAGGGTAGAGACAGGAATGATATCCCGCTTTGCAGAAAGCAGTGAGCGCAGCTGATTCCGTGCGCCATTACCAAGATCCACATTACCATTCGCCTTAGGAAAAAGGGTATTCTTATCGCCATCGTACGTGGCGTAATAGAGATCATCATTGACAGTACGGTCAACGATCTTGCTCACGAGGACCTCACCGGTCTCCAACGAGACCAGTCGGTACGAAAATGATAGGACCACTTTGTTGGTTTGCTGATACTCCGTGTAATTCACGGGCTTGTACTTCGTCTCCAAGTACTTCTGCCCTTCGGCATTAACCCGCGTTACTTGATACGATGCGAAGCCATCCTTTGTGCTGGAACGCGTTTTGCCGGTCTCCTCGCGGTAATCCACAATTTCACCCATCAACACTGCTTTGGCACCCATAAGGTTACCTACGCGTACAGCGGTCTGTTCATCCACAACACCGCTAAGGCCAAGCCTTTGTTCTTCGAGGATCCGTTCCATGTTCTCCCGGTCAACGATCTTCAGGAACGGGTCTTTAGTCTCTGTCAATGCGGTCATGGCGTAAGCTTGCACTTTAACCGTAGCAGCGCTATTAACTCGGCTTGTCTTGAACGGAAGTACAGCGATGGAATACTGGCCTTTGGTCAGGCATTCCTGCCGAAGCATGGAGGCATCTTTGAAATTGGGATCCTTGGCGACCACTTTGTTCAGTGCATCATACGCTTTACGGTAATGCTCAGCAGCTAGGTCAACTTTTGCGGCGCGATAGAGTGGTTCCAGATAGGCGACCGCTTGCAAGCTACTTGCGTCTTTATATCCCGGTTCCAACTTCGCGATCTCGCTGAATTTGCGCTCCGCTGAAGGAAAATCCTGGATCTCCAAGAGCGCTTGCCCATCGTTGTAAAGATCTACCAGGTGCTCGCCTTTAACTTTCTCAAAATCATATTTATAATGGTCCGGAATCTCAAGTATCACTCCAAGGTGTTCAACGCGCTCTTGATACGACTTCGCTTCCAAATATGCACTTACGGATTGCCCCTTCGCATCACTCACAGCCATGGACTTGAAGAAGGTGCTCAGTTTGTCTTCCAATAGCTTTTGTCCGGTCTGTTTCAATCCGATCTTGGCATCAACGTTCTTACCGTTCCGCTGCACCGCTTGGAGGTACATATCCGCGGCTTCGGCATACATACCGGCCTCATCCAATTTGCCCGCCTTCTTTGCGAACGACTTGGAGCCACTGCATCCTGCCAAGAGCATTCCAATGAGCAAGAGAACCGATATGTACTTCAAGGGTAACATGATCCGATCAGCGTCCTTGGGTGTATTCATTCAGCTCCTCAATGGAACTCTCGAATGAAAAGGCATCATTGAGCTTGTAGTAATTGCCGATGTCGTAGGTGCGCTCGTAGGCATACTTGGCAAATTCCAGCTTAGTATCCTCAAAACTGAAGGTATTCATGATCCCTTTCACCTGTTCTGCGGTAAAACAGCGATCTCTTCCTACTTGCTTCGCCGTGGTCATCTTGGTCTCTTCAAAACTCTTGCTCTCAATGCTGGTCTTCGCATCTGCATATTCAGTAGGCGACATTGGCCAACCGCAGCCGATAGGACCGGTGTATCCCGGCATGTGATAGATAGGCGGCTCTGGTACAGGGGAAACAGGTTCAACGGGGTATGATGGAGTAGCTGTATTACTGTTCGTAACCGTAGTGGTTGTGGTTGTCATCGTGGTGGTTTGCGTGGTAGTGGAAGACCCGCTGCCTTCGGTAACACCCACATTCATGTTGAAGTCAACACCATTCACACCCATATCGATCCGTACATTTTCTCCGGTACCATCACTACTAGACCCTTCGATCACCGTTGTGGTGATCTGCTGCGAACCGTTCTCAATCGTACGCCCTTCATTGACCACACCGTTCGGCCCATCCTCAACAAAATTCGATGGATCAGGAGAAGGAAGTTTTGCAGCCGTTCCTAACCCCGCCTCACCTGTCATACGCAACACACGTTCGCCTTTCTTGTTGTTCGTTATCATCAAGGTATACTCCTTACCAAGAGTGAAGTAGCCTGATTTCTTGAACGCGGGTTGGGCCGCATCCTCGAAATTGATCATTATCACAGGTGTTTCCGTGCGAATTCCTGTTGCAACTACGCGGGAGGCCGCCTGGGCATTCTTCACATCACCATCAACGGTCAAAGTGAACTTGGAGCCATCATCGGTAAAGAATACAAGATCGGTTGTTTGGGCTAGACAACTGGCGGTTAGCAGCGTCGTGAGGAAGAGGGTGGCAGATCTGATCATGATGATTTTTTATTGGGTTGCGAAGTTAGCTTTCGACAGTACTTAGGCAAGGGGTGTGCCAAACCAATAGTCGACGGACTCCATGAGTTCGGTATGATCCAATTTCTGCCTCAGAGCAACGAGATCGTGCATTGAAAATTGAAAATTCTTCATTCTTCATTCCTCATTCAGAAGACCCGTCCCATCTTCGCAGCCGCAATTGAACATTATGAAGAGCATACTTATCCTAGGCGCCGGTAGATCGGCATCATCGTTGATCCAGTACCTGATCCGTGAGGCGAACGCACAGCAATGGCGCATTACCATTGGCGATAAAGACGCTGCGCATGCCGCAGCGATGGTAAAAGAAGGCGCATCGGTAGCGAAGGGAGTGACATTGGATGCGACCGATGCAAAAGCACGCGGCGCGTTGATCGCGAAGCACGATCTGGTGATCAGCATGCTGCCAGCTTTCCTGCACATGGATGTGGTGAAGGACTGCATTAAACTTGGGAAGCACGTGATCACACCAAGTTATGTTCCTGATGCGATGTGGGCGTTGGATGCGGAGATCAAGAAAGCGAATATTGTCGTGATGAACGAGTTGGGTCTGGACCCAGGGATCGACCACATGAGCGCCTTGCGTATTTTGGATCGGATCCGCAAAGAGGGCGGCCGAATAGAAGCTTTCGAGAGTCACACAGGCGGGTTGGTCGCACCGGAAAGCGATACCAATCCATGGAATTACAAATTCAGTTGGAATCCGCGCAACGTTGTATTGGCGGGACAAGGCGGTGCCGCCATGTATATCCGGAACGGGTGTACCAAGTACGTACCTTACCACAAACTCTTTCAGCGTACACAAAAAGTGGAAGTTCCAGGTTACGGTTCCTTCGATGCATATGCCAACCGTGACTCACTGAAGTACCGATCACTCTACCGGTTGGAGAACATACCCACCCTGTTACGCGGCACATTGCGTAAAGCCGGGTATTGCGCTGCGTGGGATGTGTTCGTGCAATTGGGATGTACGGACGACAGTTTCAAGATGGAACTTGGCACTAATGCTACTTGGAGCGATTACATGGATTCTTTCCTACCGGCCAACAAGGAATTGGATACACGTGCAAATCTGGCCACCCAGCTAGGCTTGGACCCGAATGGTGAAATAATGGCCAAGCTGGACTGGCTCGGCCTCTTCGGTGAAACGGCTATCGGTGTGACCGGTCTCTCACCTGCCGCTACGCTGCAAACCTTGTTGGAGCGGAAATGGGAATTGCTTCCTACAGACAAAGATCTTGTGGTCATGTGGCACCGTTTCGTATATGAATTGAACGGAAAACAGCATGAGATCCAGGCCAACCTTACAGTAGAAGGTATAGATGACCGCTATACGGCCATGGCCAAGACCGTTGGACTGCCCGTGGCCATAGCAGCTAAAATGATCTTGAACGGAACAATAAAGGAACGCGGAGTATTGCTGCCCTTGACCCCTTCCATCTACGACCCTATACTTACCGAATTGGAAACACTTGGTGTCGTGTTCAATGAAGTAGAGATCAGTTGAATAAACATGCAAGGCTGTTCGTTGATCACTTAGAACCCGATCATCAGATCACTGATCATTGCGCGGTATTCGGGTGAGTAATCGAACGGTCCAGCATTTTGAATAATCAAAGATGACTCTTCCACAGTTTCCAATTTGATTCTTTTAAGCATCATTAGCACTCTTTTTGGCGACTTATGTGGTGAATAAGACACAATGAAACGTTGCGCCGGATGCAGATTATGCTTTGCGGCAATGGGCACAAGATCATTTTCACGTTCCACCGGAATGATCACGGCGAAGCGGCCATCTGGTGTGAGAGAACGACCTACAACGCACACTAGGTCTTGAAAGGTGAGATCCTCACTATGCTTGGCAACGTTGGTGCGTTGATCCGGAGAAGTCAGGGAATTGGCGTAGTAAGGTGGATTGCAAATTACCAAGTCAAATAGGCTCTCCGGCTGATACGATCGAGCATCACAGCAGAGCACTTTGATCCTTGCGGGCCAACGACTATTGGCAGCATTCTCACGGGCTTGCTCAGCGGCAGCAGGATCGATCTCCAATGCGGTAATTTCCGCAGTCAAATTTCGTTGCGCAGCGATCAATGACAATACGCCTGTGCCAGCACCAACGTCCAAGATCCGTTCGGCACCGCAATAGTTCAACCAAGCTCCGAACAAGATGCCATCAGTACTCACTTTTTGAGCGCAGCGATCTTGTTGAATCGTGAATTGTTTGGCTCGGAACGTTGGCTTCGCCATGCACTTAGGCTGTGGTATCAGGATCGGTACAGATCGATCAACCCTTCCGGGGTTCGCACAAGAAGCGTATTGGTCTCCGGGTCGATACCCAGGATCAATTCATCTACCAATGGCACCATTACTTCTTGCTCACCGCGTAGTATTGAAAGGACCGGGTTCTTCGCCGTGCCTTCTATACCGATCACTTCGCCTAAGTCACCGTGTTCCTCATCCTGCACGATCATGCCGATGAACTCTTCTGGATCCCAGGATTCATCGCTTCCGTCAGCCAATAGACCAGGTGGTGCGTAGAGGTCTCTGCCTACAAGAATACCAGCGCTTTGTGGATCATCGAAATCCTCGAATTTCACAAGCGTGTCGCGTCCTTTATCGTGAAGCTTCGAAAAGAAAAAAGGGACCTTTTGCCCTTCGATACCAACGAAGAGGACGCCTTCGTGTACCAGATCATCCAGATCGCAATCCTCGAGGTGTACGGTCAGTTCACCTTTGTATCCCCAAGGCTTACCAAGCTTACCAATGCGATGAAGACTTTCCAGGTCCATGGCGTGAAAGTAACTACAACGGCCGTTTTCCGGTGGTGCTCACCTCCAAGATCTTAGGCTTTTATGAACAAAAAACCCACGCTCCAGTGAAGGAACGCGGGTTCTGAATATTCGTCGTATCAAATTACTCAGCCGCAGGCGCTTCACTCTCAGTTGGGGTTTCAGCAGCCGGAGCCTCAGGTGCGCTTTCAGCAGCAGCCTCTTCTTCACCAGCAGGCTCCATCGGCATGATCTCTGGTGGTGCGCTCAACGCAGCAAGTTTAGCACTATGGCTAGCAGCCATATCCGATGCTTTCTTACGCTCTGCGGTAAGACGGTCTTTCGTAGCATACTCAGCACTTTGCACGAGCTTGCTCTTCTTTCCCTCGATCTTGGAATTCTTTTCGTTCAACCAGATCTCAAAACGGCGATCAGCCTCAGCTTGGTCGAATGCACCTTTCTTGATGCCATTAACGAGGTGATTCTTGTAAACAACACCGCTGTAGCTAAGGATAGCGCGGCAGGTATCGCTAGGCTGGGCACCTTTCTGGAGCCAGGCCATCGCTTTATCCACGTTCACTTCCACGAAAGCGGGGTTCATGTTCGGATCGTAGGCACCGATCCTTTCAATGTATTTCCCGTCGCGTGGTGCACGAGAATCGGCAATTACCATGTGGTAATATGGCCGGCCTTTTTTGCCCTTTCTCTGAAGGCGGATGCGAGTTGGCATGTCGCTAATTGTTTTAGTTTTCCCGGAATTGGGGGTGCAAAAGTGAGGTTTTTTAGGAAGACCACCAAATGTGGTAGGGATCCTTCTTCAAATTCATACTCAGACCCACACCAACATACTCAGATGAGGCTCAGGAATTCGACTGAATTCCCCTCTCCGGGAACACTGCATCTTTGCAAAATGCGCCCCATCCTACTTTTCTTTCTCCTGCCGTTGCTGACGCACGCTCAACTCGCCGTCCCAGGGATCATACCTGCACCAGCAGAGCTAACGCTGACCAAAGGCGATTGCCGCTTGGACCGGCCTTGGAAACTTATTGGAACGTCCATTGAAGCTAAGGCGTTGACCGAATTCTTGAGCACTGAGATCTCCAATATCCGCAGCGCTTCCGATGTTGTTTCCGGAACACCGTTACCCATCATCTTGGAACAGGTCGTATTCGACACATTGGTGCCAGATGGCTACTATAGCTTGGGTGTTGACCTGGATCGGATCACGATCACCAGCAACAGTGAACAAGGACTGTTCTATGGCACACGCACGTTAATTCAGTTGTTGGAATACGCCAAAGAACACCACAGCATACCTTGTTTGGTCATTGTGGACCACCCTCGCTTCAGCTGGCGTGGAATGCATTTGGATGTCGTGCGCCATTTCTTCCCGGTGGGTTTCGTGAAGAAGTATATCAACCTGTTGGCACGGTACAAAATGAACAGTTTTCACTGGCACTTGACGGATGACCAAGGCTGGCGGATCGAGATCAAGCAACATCCGAAGTTGACGGCGGTAGGTGGTCAACGGAAAGGCAGTCAAGTGGGGCCATACGGCAGGCTGGAATACGACAGCATACCATACGGTGGTTTCTACACGCAGGAGCAGATCCGCGAAGTGGTTGCGTACGCTGCGGCGCGGCACATCAACGTGGTACCGGAGATCGAAATGCCGGGGCATGCCATGGCGGCGTTGGCGGCATACCCTGAGTTGGGTTGCACCGGTGGGCCATACGAAGTACAACGCGGTTGGGGCGTGTTCGAGGATGTTTTCTGCGCGGGCAATGACACGGTATTCACTATGCTTGAAGACATTCTGAGCGAAGTGATGGACCTCTTCCCTGGTCCATACATCCACATTGGCGGTGATGAAAGCCCGAAGGATCGGTGGAAGGTTTGCCCGAAATGCCAAGCCCGCATGAATACGAACGGCCTGAAGGATGAGCACGAACTGCAGAGCTACTTCATCCAACGGATCGAGAACTACGTGAATTCTAAAGGGCGTAATATCATTGGCTGGGATGAGATCCTGGAAGGAGGTTTGGCACCCAATGCTGCGGTGATGAGCTGGCGCGGAACAGAAGGCGGTGTCGCAGCGGCGAAGTCGGGCCACGATGCGGTGATGAGTCCTGGAAGTCATTGTTATTTCGATCATTACCAAGGTGATCCTGCGAATGAACCGCTAGCCTTTGGTGGGTACACCACAGTTCAAAAGGTCTACAGCTATGAGCCGGTGCCCGAAGAGTTGAACGCAGAACAAGCGAACCACATTCTCGGCGCGCAGGGCAATATTTGGACGGAATACATTCTTACGCCGGAGCATGTGGAGTACATGCTGGCACCACGAATGTTGGCCTTGGCCGAAGTGTTGTGGACGCCGAAGGAGAAGCGCGATGAGGCGGGTTTCATTGAACGGCTGGAGGCGGAGTTTCCAAGGCTGGATGCGATGAACGTGAACTACTCCAAGAGCTTGTACCAAGTGAGTTTCAAACTGAGCCAAGGCACCGCACCGGGGTCAATACTGGTGCGGACCCCTTATTATGGCGGCAGTGGAGTTAAGGTATGGCAAGAGCCTGAGGTGATACTTGAACTGGATGGGAGTGGACTTACCGTACGGTCGGATGCTGTGCTAAAAGCACACGGCTACATCAATGGAGGCGCGACCCCTGCTGACACATCGTCCATAACACTCAGATTCAACAAAGCCACCGCCCAAAAGATCACATTGAGCGCCCAACCGAACGAGCGCTATGGTGAAGGTGGCGCATTCACACTTGTTGA
>Ga0209582_1000236_pt1 | contig 46705 bp, 40 predicted proteins | sample KloWWTmetKNB5Kit_FD_187176 | JGI IMG/M metagenome (GOLD analysis project Ga0209582, IMG submission 187176) | Active sludge microbial communities from Klosterneuburg, Austria, studying microevolution and ecology of nitrifiers - Klosterneuburg... | ecosystem: Engineered > WWTP > Aerobic digester >...
GGGGACGCAAACCCGCGACTTTACGCACATTGATGACATTGTGCGCGGCATTTTGCTGGCGTTTGAGCTGGGTTCTGGCGATGGCTACCAGATTGGCGCGGGCCACGAGCACACCATTTTGGAGGTAGCCGAGATGTTTGGCAACGGCCATGTGTTCATCCCGGAGCGCAAGGGCGAGCGCGTGCGCGGCCAGGCCGACAACGCCAAAGTCCGCGCCCTGGGCTGGAAGCCAGAACACAACGTGCGGGATTACATTGAGGAATTCAAGAAGCAGGTAAAAATTAAAAGTTAAACCGGGGTTTGCGCGCAAATCGAGATCGTCATTCGAAATACATTTCGTCTGGATTTACGCAAAAAATTTCCCTCTACGCGTAAAGGGGTGCGGTAGGGGCGAGGCATGCCTCGCCCCTACGCCTAAACCTTCGGTTTATTTCATCATTTTCGCGAGATTAACCCGTTTTGCGTGAGCTCAGTTTTTAATTTCTAATCTGGATTTGCGCGCAAATCAAAGCCGTCATTCCCGCGCACGCGGGAATCTACAACCAACCGCAAAAAGATGTGCGGGGAACGGGGATTCCATTGCGTTTTTGGTTTGGCGCGGTTTGGATTCCCGCCTGCGCGGGAATGACAGGTGTTTTCTTCGTTATTCGAGATACATTTTGCCTAGACTTGCGCAGAATATCCCTTGAACGCGCAGAACGGCGCGCAGGGGCGAGGCATGCCTCGCCCCTGCGCCTAAACCTTCAGTTTATTTCATCATTTTCACAAAATTAACTCGGCTTTGCGTAAGTCCAGTTAAGAATTAGAAATTAAAACCGGGCCTGCGCAAAACGTTCCTTGAACGCGCGGCGGGGGCATCCCTCAACCTCGCAGGTTGGCCCGCACAGCCCCGGTTTGCCAAAATTACGCGGGCCAACCTGCAAGGTTTTACGCTTGAGCAAGCCCAGTCTTAACTGGGGTTGCTCACAAATCAAGGCCGTCATTCCCACGCACGCGGGAATCTATAACTAACCCATAAATTGCTGTGCGGGGAACGGGGATTCCATTGCGTTTTTGGTTTGGCGCGGTTTGGATTCCCGCCTGCGCGGGAATGACGGGTGTTTTCTTCGTTATTCGAGATACATTTTGCCTAGACTTACGCAGAATACCCCTTGAACGCGCAGAACGGCGCGTAGGGGCGAGGCATGCCTCGCCCCTACGCCTAAACCTTCGGTTTATTTCATCATTCTCACAAAATTAACTCGGCTTTGCGTAAGTCCAGTTAAGAATTAGAAATTAAAACCGGGCTTGGGCGATGTGCGGCGGGGGATATCCCTCAACCTCGCAGGTTGGCCCACACAGCCCCGGTTTGCCAAAATCGCACGGGCCAACCTGCGAGGTTGAGCGCTTGAGCAAGCCCAGTCTTAACCGGGGTTACTCACAAATCAAGGCCGTCATTCCCGCGCACGCGGGAATCTACAACCAACCGCAAAAAGATGTGCGGGGAACGGGGATTCCATTGCGTTTTTGGTTTGGCGCGGTATGGATTCCCGCCTGCGCGGGAATGACGGGTGTTTTCTTCGTTATTCGAGATACATTTTGCCTAGACTTACGCAGAATATCCCTTGAACGCGCAGAACGGCGCGCAGGGGCGAGGCATGCCACGCCCCTACGCCTAAACCTTCGGTTTATTTCATCATTTTCACAAAATTAACTCGGCTTTGCGTAAGTCCAGTTAAGAATTAGAAATTAAAACCGGGCTTGCCCAAAACGTTCCTTGAACGCGCGGCGGGGGATATCCCCCAACCTCGCAGGTTGGCCCGCACAGCCCCGGTTTGCCAAAATCACGCAGGCCAACCTGCAAGGTTTTACGCTTAGGAGGACATTTTTGCGCGGATGGCCGCCACACCCGCCGCGTCCTTGTCTACATCGGGATGAGTAATTTCGCGTAAAAAATCCACACGCACTTGCATCAACTCAACCGCCCGTGCCAAATCGCCTTGCGCCTCGTAAAGCATGCCCAAATTCCAACTGGTATCTGCCTCGCCTTGCCTGTTACCAATCTCACGCTTAATTACTATGCTTTGCTCGTAAAACTCAATCGCCCGACTCGCATCGCCCAAAGAGTAATACGCCGCACCCAGATTCCCCAGCGCAATCCCTTCCCCGCCCCGATCCCCAATCTCACGTGCAATCACCAAGTGTTGCTCATAAAACTCAATCGCCCGCCGCACATCGCCCAAAGAGTGATATGCCACACCCAGATTCCCTAGCGCAGTCCCTTCCCCGCGCCGATCCCCAATCTCACGCACAATTTCAAGTTGTTGTTCGTAAAACCCAATCGCCCGCTGCGCATCGCCCAGGGCCCAATACGCCGTACCCAGATTCCCCAGCGCAGTCCCTTCCCCGCCCCGATCCCCAATCTCGCGATCTATGACCAACGCTTGCTCGTAAAACTCAATCCCCCGCGTCGCATCGCCCAAGCCCGCATACGCCCCACCCAGATTTCCCAGCGCCGACCCCTCGGCCTGTTTGTGCCCGCTGGCGTGGGCGGCCTCGCGTTGGGCCTCTAGCCAATCAATGCACTGGCGCGGATGAAAGCGCAAGTCGCTGGTATAGGTCACCACATCCACCAGTTTAATCAGCTCGCGGTGCGCCTTTAGCCCGCGCAAAGTTTCAAAGGCGGCTTCAAGGTGCGCCCGTTCGCGGTCAAACAGGGTCAGCCCGCGCACCACGTTTTCGCCACCTTGCAAGTAAAGCTGATCGGCTAAATTGCCCACTTGGGTGAAATACGTGGCGTGGCGGCGCTGGGCGGCTATGCGCTGGGCGTTGCTTTGGCGGTGGTCGGCAAATTCCTTAAGCAAGTCGTGCCACGCAAAGCGCTGGGTGGCGGGGTCGTATTCCAGCAAGTTGTATTCCACCAGCGTGTCCAGCGGGTGATCCAGTTCGTCCTCGTCTGCTCCGCACACGGCCACACCCGCCGCGCGGTCAAAGTTAGTCGACATCACGCTCAAAGCCAGCCAGTCGGCCTGCTGTTCATCGGTCAAACTCTTAAAGCTAAAATCAAAAACTGCGTCCACGCTTTCGGTATCGGCGTTTTTATTGTCACCGCGGCCTGCGTCAAACGTCTTTAGGCGGTCTTGACCCAATGCCTGCAAATATCTTTCCGCCGAAGTCGTTTCTCGGCGGCGCAAATACGCCCCGGCCACATTCAAGGCTAGCGGGTGGTCGGCGCAGGCGCTGGCGATGGCATCCGCTTCGTCCGCGCTCAGCGTCTCGCGGTAACCGCGCAACACCGCCACCGATTCGGCGCGGTTGAGTTTTTTGACCGGCACGCGCTGGCCGCGCGCAAGCTGGCGGCGGCTGGTGATGAGCGCCACGCACCCGCTGGGCGGGCGCAGAGCATCCACCTCGCCATCGGTTCGGGCATCGTCAATAATCACCACGCATCGTTTGCCAAACAGGGCATCCAGATAATACTTTCGCAAAGTGGGTAGATCATCCGGCAATTTGGCCTCGTAGGGCACATCCAGCATCTTTCGCAAAACAATATCCAGTTCCTGCTCCGGCGTGCGCGGGGAAAGGCTGTGGCCTTTCAGCTCAAACATCAGCTCGCCATCGGGGTAGTCTTTGCGCAAGGCGTGGGCGGTCACATTTGCCAGCGCGGTTTTGCCAATCCCGCCCATGCCGGTCAGGCTGGTGATGGCAACCGCGCCATCCCGCAAATTGGGCTGGCGGGCTAATGCCAGAACGCGCTCAATTTCATCGGCGCGGCCCACAAAGTGTTCGGGGATGGGGCTGAGCATGTGCCACGCGCTCCGCGTGTAGTCGCGGGCGGCGTTGTAAATATTGGTGATTTTGTCACGACCCACAAAATCACGGCCTGCGCTTACATCCCCGCCAACGTGGCTTCCTCCGCCTGTGTTGATGTCATCCGGCATGGCACGGAGTATACGCACTATTTTGCGTTTACGTTTACGTCTACGTCTGCGTTTACGTCTACGTCTACGTCTACGTTTACGTTTACGTTCACGTCTACGTAGACGGTTACGCTTTACGCCGCAATTTCCACGCTACCCCCACCGGGTAGCCGCACATCTTGCCTGCATCGCCCACCACGCGGATGGCGGGGATGAGCAGCGCGGAGCGGAGTTTCTCGCGCGGCGCGAGACCCGCCCACAAATGGCGCAACCGCCGGAACGGGGCGCGGCAATACACCACGAGGCCGAAAATGAACCCGGCCAGGCCGGCCATCAGCCAAAGGGCGTTGCCCGCCGCAAGACCCATCACCACCAGCGCCAACAAAATGGGCAAGGCCACAAAATAGGTGGCGTAGCGGATGACGTGCCGCTTAAAGAACAACCCGGCCTTGCCATCGCCGCGGGCGTAGAGGTAATACTGTTTGAAGAACGAGCGGAACGACCCGCGCGGGCGAAAATGCGCGATGGCCCGCGGCTCAAACGCGAACGCGCCAAACTTCTGGCGCAGGTTCAGGTCAAAGATCAAATCCTCGCAGTAATCCAGCCATTCCGGGTAGCCGCCCACCGCCTGCCAGGCATTTTTGCGAAAGGCCACCGAGCGCGAGGACGGCAAAAATTTTTCCAGCGCGATGTCTTCCAGCGCGGGCAAAACCGTCGCGCTCATGGCGATCTCAAACGTGCTGGTCGCATCGGGCACAAAGAAACCGGCGCATACGGCGCGGGTTTCATCGGCCAGCAGCGGCGCGGTGATGCGCTCCAGCCAGTCGCGCTCCAGCCGCACGCCGGCATCGGTGCAGGCAATAATGGGGCCAGATGCGGCGGCGATGGCGCGGTTGCGCCCCCGCGAGATGTTCGCGCCCGGCTCGCTCACCACGCGGATGGGAAAGCGTTTCTCCGCGCGGAGAATCTCCGGCGTGCCGTCTGTGCTGCCGCCATCACACACCACCACTTCATTTGGCGGCTGCGTTTGCGCGGCGAATGAATCCAGCAGCGCGGGCAGGCTTTTGGCCTCGTTGAGAACGGTGAGGACGAGGGAAATCATTGAGAAGAGTGAAGAGTGAAGGGTGAAGGGTGAAATAAGAAACGAGAAATAAGAAATTGCGCGGGGCAAATTTTTCTTATTTCTCGTTTCTTATTTCTTGTTAATCGGCATTTTTTGCAAATGTGATCGCATTGCCATCCATGCCCGCGATGACGGCCAGCGAGCGCACCGGCACGTTTAGCTCGGCCAGCGCGGCGCGGCCACCTTCAAAACTTTTTTCAATCAACGCGCCCACGCCCACCAGCTCGCCGCCCGCGGCTTTCACAATGCGGGCCAGCGCCAAAATGGTCAGGCCGGTGGCGAGGAAGTCGTCAATGATCAGGATGCGCTCGCCGGGGCGCATGTATTCTGGCGAGGCCATCAGGCTGACATCTTTCTTTTTGGTGTGCGATGGCGCGGTGGCCATCAGCACCGTGTCTGGCATGGTGATGGGTTTTGTTTTGCGCGCATACACCACCGGGATGCCAAGGTGAATGGCGGTGGTGAGCGCCGGGGCGATGCCGCTGATCTCGCAGGTGAGGACTTTGGTCGGGCGCACCGGCGCGAACAGGCGGGCAAATTCTTCGCCGCAGGCGTTCATCAAAACCGGGTCCACCTGATGGTTGACAAATGAATCTACTTTGAGGATGCCACTGCCCAGGTTTTTGCCCTCGGCCAAAATGCGTTGTTCAAGAATTTTCATGGTTTTGTAATTAGTGCCCGGAGCGCGTCCGAACAAGTTCGGCGGAGCGCTCCGGGCACTTTGTAGTTTACACTTGCCTCATGCGGGCAAAAGCAATTGCAATTGGGGCTGTTTTGGTGATGGCGCTGGGCGCGTGGTGGCTCACGAGGCCATCCACAAAAACACAACTGGCCGGGCTGACCGGCGAGGAAAACACGCTGGCGCAGACGCGGGCGTTGTGGAACATGGCGCTGGATCTGGGCCGCCCGCCGCTGAACTTGCAACCGCAAGCCGTGCGGCGCGGAGATGCCATCACCCCAACCGAGGCGCGCGGGGTGAACACGTTTTTGGAGCAGGAAGTTGAACCCGCCAAACGCGAACGGCAATTGCAAATGATCGCCGGCGCAGGCTTTACGTGGGTGCGCCAGGAATTTCCGTGGGAAGACATCGAGATCAGCGCGAAGGGGAATTTCACCGACACGCGCAACCCATCTGCCGGGGCGGTGAGCGCGTGGGCAAAATATGACAACATCGTCTCGCTGGCCGAGCAGCACGGGCTAAAACTCATCGTGCGGCTGAGCGCCCCGCCCGCGTGGGCGCACGCGGGCTACGCCCAACTGGGCACGCGCGGCCCGCCCGCAACCCTGAGCGATTTTGCCGATTTTGTGCAGGCCGTGACCGAGCGATATAAAGGCCGCGTGACGTATTGGCAAATTTGGAACGAGCCGAACATTTACCCGGAGTGGGGCAATCAGGCGGTGAACCCCGAAGATTACGCCAAAATGTTGTGCATGGCGTATGGGCGCATCAAACAGGTTGACCCGCAAAATGTGGTGATCGCCGCCGCGCTGGCCTCTACCATTGAGCAAAATGGCGACAATTTGAGCGACCTTGTTTTCCTCAACCGCATGTATGTGGCGGGCGCGGGCAAGTGTTTTGACGCGGCCAGCGCTCAGGGGTATGGGCTGTTCAGCGGGCCGGGCGATCACCGCCTGAACTGGCGCACGACCAATGTGGCGCGGCACACGCTGCTGCGCGACATCATGGTGAGCTATGGCGATGCCGCAAAACCCATCTATCTGGCCGAGATGAACTGGAACGCCGTGCCCAACACGCCAGACAAAATTGCGGATGTGGGCCGCTTTGGCATGGTGTCGCCCGATGAGCAGGCGCGGTATGTGGCGCAGGCCTACGAGCGCGCCCAAACCGATTGGCCGTGGGTTGGCCCCATCTCCATCTGGTTTTTTAAGCGCGCCAGCGACGCGGAGAAAAATCAGAGCTGGTATTACTTTCGCATGGTGGAGCCAGACTTTACAACCACGCCGCTGTATGAGGCGATGAGAAGTCGCTAGTGGCTGGTAACTAGCAACTAGCGACTAGCGACCAGCCACTAGCGACCAGCCCATGATTTCCCCCGACCAATTCTTCGCCCACTGCTCGCCGCAAACGCGGGCCATTGCCAGCCGCCTGCGGGCGTTGGTGATGGAAACTGTGCCTGCCAGCGTTGAGCGCGTGTATGCGGGCTGGGGCGTGCTGGGCTTGCTTGTGCCAGATGGGAAACGCGAGCGCTATTTTGCGTATATCAACCCGCATCCGGCCCACGCCACGATTGGTTTTCATTACGGCGCGGCGCTGAATGACCCGCGCGGCCTGCTGGAAGATGAAAATCTCAAGTGGGTGCGGTTTATCTCTGTGCGAGACGCAAACGACCCGCGCTTGCCGCACATTGCCGAGTTAATCGCTCAGGCGGCGCAGGTTGCGCTTTTGCCAAAATTATTGCGAGAGGAGTTGAGAGCGCAAAAAAGGTATAATTTTTAAACCATGACCAAATTTGAGTTTGACCCGCAAAAAAGCGCGGCAAACAAAACAAAGCATGGCATTGATTTTGTTCAGGCTCAGGTTTTATGGCAGGATGAGACGCGATTGGAAATACCCGCCCGCACCGAAGACGAGCCTCGTTTATTAATAATTGGCAAAATTGATGAACGGCATTGGTCTGCGGTTATTACGTATCGAGGGGAAGCAATTCGGATTATTTCTGTGCGCAGATCCCGACCAGAGGAGATAAAACTGTATGAAGGCGAAGGAATTTGACCAAAAATTTGACCGCGGCGAGGACATTACCGCCGAACTGGATTTAGATAAGGCGCGGCGACCTGGCGAAGAACAGCGCCGCGTGAATGTTGATTTTCCAGCATGGATGATTGACTCACTAGACAAAGAAGCGCGGCGGTTGGGTGTCACCCGCCAATCCATCATAAAGGTCTGGGTGGCAGAGAGGCTTGAAAAAGTGAAGGCGTAAGTTAAGCGCCGCCAGGCGCGATTTCAATTGCACAGCCCTTTCAGCATTCAGACTTCTGATTTCAGAATTCCCTACCCTCTCACAAAATAAATAATTGAGACCAGCACACCCAGCACAACCACAACCACGCGCAACGTTTCGGGTTTGATGCGCCCGGCCAGTTTTCCACCCAGCATTCCGCCAATGATCGCCCCGACCGCCATCACCCCAGCCGCCAGCCACACCACCTGCCCGCTGAACAAAAAGAACAGCGCGGCGGCGATGTTGACACAAAATGCCACCGCCTGTTTGAGCGCGTTCAAGCGCGTGAGCGAGTCGTCAATCACCAGCCCCAGCACGGCCAGCACAATGACGCTGAGGCCCGCGCCAAAATACCCGCCATACACCGAAGCAAAAAAAATGGGGATCAACGCCCACGTTTCGTTTCGATGCGCCGCGTTTTGCGTTTTTTGTCGCGCCACCAGCCACTTGCGCACGCGGCCTTGCAAGGCCAGCAAAACAGAAGCCAGCAAAATGAGAAACGGCACAATTTGGCGGAAGACTTTTTCGCCGGTGTTAAGCAGCAGCCACCCGCCCACGAGACCGCCAATCACGGCCGTCGGCGCGATAAACAAGAGCCGCTGGCGCTGGGTTTTGAGATCGTTCCATTGGGCAAAGGTGGCGCTGAGATAACCCGGCGAGAGCGCCACCGTGTTGGTGATGCTGGCCGCCACGGTTGGCACACCCACCGCTGTGAGCGCTGGAAACGTGATCAGCGTGCCGCCGCCCGCGATGGCGTTCACCGCGCCCGCGGCCAGCGCGGCCAGCGCAATCAGCAAAAGTTGGGGGAGTTCAAGTGGAATGTTCATAAATTCAGAATGCAGAAAAAAGTTTTCTCCGCGCCTTTGCGTCTCCGCGGTGAAAATAATCACCTGCCCATTGATTTAAGAGATCAGCCAAGTATTTTATCTGTCCACAAGATGCCGTTTCGCTTCCTCGTAAATGGGCAATGGCTCCAGACCGGGGGTGATGAACTGAAAATGATCGCGGTAGCTGTTTTCTGGCGCGGGCAGCTTATACACCCACATCGCCACGCAGCGCGCGTAGTCCCAGTGATCGCGGGCATAGTCCCACGCGCCAAGCGTGTAGGCGATGCGCTGCGCGGGCGAGACGCCAAACGCCCAGCGCGGGTCGTCGTTCCAGCCCGCCTCGGTGATAAACACAGGCGAGGTGTCGCCGTGTTTCAGCATCACCTCGCGCAGCAGCTCCGTGCGCCTAAAATTGATGCGATCCGGCGCGGGCGCTTCATCTGGCGGGGCGTTGCGCCCGTAGCTGTGCATGGAGATGCCATCAAAAGGACGGGAGACGTAGGACGGGAGACCGTCTGCCGTCTTCGGTCTTCCGTCTTCCAGCGCGGCGTACATCTCTTCCAAATAAACCAAATCATTCAACGCCCCATTTCGGTCGGTCTCCAGCGTGGGGGCCAGCGCGCCCGCAAGCACTTGCGCATCTGGGTTGGCTTGTTTGATGGCCGGATACACCACCTGGAGCATCCGCGCGTAGGCGGCGGGGTCAACCGGGCGCAGACCCCACTCGCCGCTCAAGTTTGGCTCGTTCCAAATCACAATTTGGGTGATGCGGCCCCGAAAGTGCGCGGCGAAGGCCGCGGCAAACGCGGCAAAATCCGCATAATGCTCCGGGTCCAAATGCGTAAAAGTGGTGGGGCGGCCATCGGGCAAGGTTTTTGGCCGCGCCCATGCGGGCACAAAACCCAAACGGGCAATTACTTTTAGCCCCTGGCGGTTGGCATGATCCACGATGCGATCCGCGCCAGAGAAATCTCGCGCACCCTGACGGCCTTCATAATACGCCCACGGAAAAAACTCCACCACCCAGCCCGCGCCCATCTCGCGGGCCATCTCCAGCCCGCGCTTAATCTTCCACTCCTCAACCTCATCCACAAAGCGGGTGTGTACCCCGGCGATGGGGTTGGCGGTGCGCACGGCCTGCTGCTCGCCCAGCGTCACCAGCAGTTGCGGCGGCCTTGCCTGCGAGATTAGCCAGAAAATGCCAGCCAGCAACGCGGCGGCCTGCGCCAGTTTTATCGCCAAAGATTTGCGAGACATGTGTGCAATCACCCGCGGGTTTACAAAATTCTATTGCGGCGGCAGCGGCAAAAAGTCGCCATTGCTCAAAACAAGAACAACGATCAAGCCGATGAAGGCCAGAGCGACCATCGCCAAACCAACATAGCCCAGAAGAAGACCCGTGATGGCATAAGACCGCCCGTTTTCGCCGCTGGTTTTTATTTGGTGGATGGCGATGTGGCCGGTGGCGATGCTGGTGACCCACGCGACCGGGATGAGCACAAACAACGGCGTGATGCACAAGCCAATAAACGGCAAAAGCCCCACGCAAAACCACACCGGCACGCAGATCCATCCGCCCAAGCCAGAGACCAGGCTGATGACCGACAACGAATTATTTGGGCGCGCGCTCGGGGTGTTTTGCATGGCGACATTCTACATTCAGAATAAAAACCAGTATTCCCCCTGCGTTATAATTCATCAACTTTCCGCTCCCGCTGGAGACAGCGTACAGGCGGGCGCGCAACGGGCGCGCTCGTTTTTTTGCGCCGTATTGGGCAGGGGCACAGATATACCGAGGGAAGAGCGGGCGCAAAAACGCCCGCCAGCTAAGGAGTAATAGAGAACGTGCGTAAGTATGAATTGACAATTATTGTGAAGCCAGACATGGATGCGACCGCTCTGGCCGCTGTGCTGGAAAAAGTGAAAGGCTATATCGCCGAGAACAACGGCGTTATCGTCAAGACCGATGCGTGGGGTCTGCGCCGGTTGGGGTATCCCATCCGCAAATACCGCGAGGGCCAGTATGTGCATTTCCTGACCGAGCTTGAGGCCACGGCTGTGGCTCGTTTGGAAAACCGCGTGCGCCTGAACGAGGACATTCTGCGCCACCTGCTGGTGATTTCCGAGAATGTGCCGCCGCCGCGCCAGCCCGCTCAGCCTGCGCCGGTTGAAGCCGTGCCCGCCGATGCGCCGGTTGCCGATGCCGCTCCCGCCGAGGCTGCGCCTGCGGCTTAGTTTCTTCTTCTAAAAAAATTGAGGCCGTTTCAACGCAGCGTTGGCGGCCTCGCAGGTGTCGGACGCGGCGCGTATTTTCGTTGCCTCACGTCCGGCATTTTTTTTAATTTGTAAAGTGTAATGCGCAACGCGTAAAAGATTGCCGCCATCGCTTCAACCGCCTTTTACATCTTGCGCCTGCATCTTAAAAACCATGGCAAATAAGACCGAAAAACCCGCCGAAGCGCAAAACCAGCCCGCGGCTCAACCATCTTCGGATAAAAAGCTGAAGAATGTGCGCTACCGCCAAACGATGCCCAGCATGCCTACGCGGCCAAAAGACACCGAAGCCCAGACGCGCAAAATCGTGTTGTGGGGGTCGCTCATCACCCTGCTGCTGGTTGTTTTGCTAATTGGCGCGGCCCTGCTGCAAATGTTTGTGCTGGAGCCAAACCGCGCGGTTGCCAGCGTTGGCGGCCAGAACATCACGGTGAACCAACTGCAAAAGGCCATGCGCCTGAACTTAAACAGCAGCTACAACCAGTATTCCAACATGCAAAACGCGGTTGTGCAATTGCAGCAACAAAGCCAGAGCGATCAGACCTCCGGGTTCTTGCTCCAGCTATACCAGCAGCAAATGCAGCAAGTGGCCGCCCAAATCAGCAATGACGCGGTGGCCTCAAACTCGCTGGACACGCTCATCAACGACCAGTTGATCCGGCAGGAAGCCAAGAAACGCGGCATCACCGTTTCGGCGGATGAAGTGCAGAAGGAGATGGAGAGCGACTTCGGGTATTACGCCGTGCCGCTCACACCCTACCCCACCTACACCCCCGCGCCAGCCGTGAATGGAACACCTGTGCCCACCACCGAGCCGCAGGCGCAACCCACCTCGGTCTCTCAGGCCGATTACCAAACCAAATACGAAAGCGCCGTCAAGTATTTCGATGGCGTTGGGCTGGGCGTAGCCGGGCTGCGCGATTCGTATGAGGTGAAACTGCTGGGCCAAAAACTGCAAACAGAGCTGGGCAAAGATGTGCCCACCACCGCCCAGCACTACCTGTTTGATTATTTGCGGTTTGATGCCGAGGCCGACGCGCAAAAGGCGCTGGCTCAGTTGAGCAGCGGGGCCAGCTTTAGCAACGTCATCAGCGCCACAAACGCCATCACCCAGCCCGCAGTAATTGGCTCCGGGGCCTCGCAAGAGACATGGATGAGCAAGTTTGAGGTTGGGTCGCAATATGGCGAAGACGTGCTGCCCGCGCTGGATGCGGCCACGATCAACAAACCCACCGGCATCGTCACATCCACTCTGGGCGGCTTTCACATCTTTTTGGTGAAGGGACGCGAAGTTCGCCCGCTGAACGCGAGCGAACTGCAAACCCAGCAGCAAAAGCCATTTACCGACTGGATCACCAAAGCCCAAAGCGATACGGCCATTGTGAACAGGATTGAAGCGCCTACCAAGTTTTTGCCCGCCGAGATCAAGACGTTTATCAAGAACTTCCAGGCGCAAACCCAATAAAAAACAGTCTTGCGCAAAATGTGTTATCCAAGACAAAAGCAAACCTGTCACCCTGAGCGGAGCGAAGCATGACACTTTGCGCAAGTCCAATAAAAAGCAAAATTCAGAAGCGGGAATCCAGTTCTGAATTCCAAATTCTTTTGTTAAAATTAGACATTACAAAGAACCAAACGGTTTCGGAGGAAATTTAATGGCCATTGACACAACGCAGCCAATCAGCCTGGACGACATTGCCGCGTCGTTACGCGCTCAAATTGATTCATTTGCCTCATCTGTCAGCGCGGTGGATGTTGGCACGGTCACAGAAGTGGGCGACGGCATCGCCCGCGTGAACGGCCTGCCCAATGTGCAAGCCTCGGAGTTGGTGGAGTTCACCAAGACCGGCATTCTGGGCATGGTGCTCAACCTGGAGCAAGACAGCATCGGTGTCGTCATCATGGGCGATTTCACCCAGATTGGCGAAGGCGACGCGGTCACCTCTACCGGGCGCATTATTTCTGTGCCGGTAGGAGAAGGTTTGATTGGGCGCGTGGTAGACCCGCTGGGTCGCCCGCTGGATGGCAAAGGCCCCATCAAAACCGACAAATACCGCCCGCTGGAGCGCATTGCCCCGGGCGTGGTGCAGCGCCAAAACGTAGACACGCCCGTGCAAACCGGCATCACCGCCATTGACGCGCTCATCCCCATTGGGCGCGGTCAGCGCGAACTTATCATCGGCGACCGCTCCACCGGCAAAACCGCCGTCACGCTCGACACCATCATCAACCAAAAGGGCAAAAAGATGGTGTGCGTTTATGTGGCCATTGGCCAAAAGCTGGCGCAAATTGCCCGCGTGGTCGCCACGCTGGAAAAATATGGGGCGATGGAATACACGGTGATCGTGGTCGCCTCCGCTTCCGAGAGCGCCGCGCTGCAATACATTGCCCCTTACGCCGGGGCAGCCATCGGCGAAGAGATTATGGAGAGCGGCGTGGAGATTGGCAGCGAGTTTATAAACGACGCGCTGGTTGTTTACGATGACCTGACCAAACACGCCTACGCGTATCGCCAGGTGTCTTTGCTCCTGCGCCGCCCGCCCGCCCGCGAGGCCTACCCAGGCGATATTTTCTATCTGCACAGCCGCTTGCTGGAACGCGCTGCGCGTCTGGCCAAGCGATACATTGTTGTCAAGAAAGACGCGCCCGCCGGGTATGACGTGGCCGCTTCGGTTGATGGCAAAGTGTACGATGGCGTTCTGGGCGAGGAACATGCCGCGCACGCCCTGAAAGAACTGGGCGATGGGTATCGCCTGCAAAGCGACCCGCGCTCTGGCGGGAGCGCCACCGCGCTGCCCATCATCGAGACACAACTGGGCGACATCTCTGCCTACGTTCCCACCAACGTGATTTCAATCACCGACGGGCAAATGTTCGTGGAAGCCGATTTGTTCAACGCCGGTGTGCGCCCAGCCATCAACGTGGGTCTTAGCGTAAGCCGCGTGGGCGGCGACGCGCAAACCAAGGCCATGAAGCAGGTGGCGGGCAAGATGAAGCTGGAGTTGGCGCAGTTCCGCGAGTTGGCCGCGTTTGCCAGCTTTGGCAGCGACTTGGACAAATCCACGCAGGCCACGCTGGAAAAAGGCCGCCGCCTGACCGAGCTGCTCAAGCAGGGTCAGTATCAGCCTCGCCCGCTGTCTGGGCAGGTCGCTATTTTGTTCGCCTCGGCCAACGGCTACCTGGACAAAGTGCCGGTGAGCCGCGTGGGCGAGTGGGCCACCGCGTTTATGAAATATTTTGACTCGGCGTATCCCGAACTGGCCAAAGAAATTGGCACAGGCGGCAAGATGAGCGACCAGACCATCGGCAAACTGCGCGAGGCGCTGGAAGGCTTTAACCGAGGATGGAGCTAAAGAAGGATGAAGCGTGAAGGGTGAAGAGAGAAACGAAATTTCTTTCACCCTTTGCTCTTCACTCTTCACACTTTCTTCATGGCAACCTTACGAGAAATTCGCCGCCGGATACGCAGCGTAAAAAATATCCGGCAAATCACAAAGGCGTTGCAGGCCGTGAGCGCCAGCCGTGTGCGCCGTGCGCAAGAATCGGCCACGGCCACCCGCCCGTACACCGCCAAAGCCCGCGACCTTCTGGCCAGCGTGGCATCGTTGGCGGGCGGCGAGACGCGCCATCCCCTGCTGACCAAGCGCGATGAGGTGAAGAACGTCACCATCGTGCTGATCTCGGCAGATCGCGGTTTGGCGGGGGCGTTTAACAGCAACGTGGGCCGCATCGCCTTTAACTTTGGGCGCGAGCAAACTGCGCCGGTGAGCTATGTGACTTACGGCAAAAAAGGGCGCGACTTTGTGTTTCGCCGCGGTGGAAATGTCATCGCCGATTATTCGCCCATCCCCGCGCGGCCTGTTTTGCTCGACACAACACCCATCACCCGCCAGGTGATTGAGGACTTTTTGGAAGGCAAGACCGATGAGGTGTGGCTGGCTTACACCGATTACGTGAGCGCGGCAATTCAAAAGCCCACGCTCAAAAAGCTGCTGCCTTTGGCCGCCGAGGAGTTGCTGGAAGGCACCAAATCTGATGGCCCGCGCCCGGCTTATGACTTTGAACCGGACCCGCAGGGGATTTTGGACACGCTTTTGCCACGCCTGACCGAAATGCAGGTGTATCAGGCCGTGCTGGAATCGCTGGCGAGCGAGCATACCGCCCGCATGGTGGCGATGCGCAACGCGACCGACAACGCGAGCGACCTCATCCTCTCGCTCACGCTCACCTACAACAAGGCCCGCCAACAAGCCATCACCAGCGAACTGCTGGATATTGCCGGCGGCACCGAAGCGCTGAAGTAAGAATTTAAAAGTCGGAATGCAGGACTCAAAAAATCGGGTTTCGAGAGAGACCCGATTTTTTTTGTAATGCGCAAGGTGTAATATGTAACGCGTAAGGGAAAATCCTGTGTAATTCGTTGCACCGCGCACAGGGCAAAGGCATTTACGCGTTACAAGGTATCTCTCAATTTAAGACAACCCAAGACAAAGAATTATTCATGTCAATCAACATCCATTCCATGACCTCCGAAGAGCAGATGGTGGCGACTTACGAGCTGGCGAAGGAGCGCTACGCCGCGCTGAGCGTGGACACAGACAAGGCGCTGGAAACGCTGGAGACGGTCTCCATTTCGTTGCAATGCTGGCAGGGCGATGATGTGCGCGGGTTTGAGAACGCCGATGGCGCGTTGACCGGCGGCATCGCGGTGACGGGCGATTATCCTGGCCGGGCGCGCAACGCCGCGGAACTGCGAGAGGATTTGGACGCCGCATACGGCATGATCCCCGGCAAGCATCGCCTCAGCCTGCACGCCATCTACGCCGAAACGGATGGCAAAAAAGTGGAGCGCAACGCGCTGCGGCCAGAGCATTTTGCGGGCTGGGTGGCGTGGGCCAAAGAGAAGGGACACGCGCTGGACTTTAACCCCACCTGCTTCTCGCATCCGCTCGCGGCCAGCGGGCTTACTCTTGCCAGCCCCGACCCCGCCGTGCGCCAGTTTTGGGTGGAGCATTGCATCACCAGCCGCGAGATCGGCGAATCGTTTGGCAAAGCGCTGGGCGCGCCGTGCGTGACCAATTTGTGGGTGCCCGATGGGATGAAAGACACGCCGGTGAATCGCGCCGAGCCGCGCGAACTGCTCAAGGAATCGCTGGACAGAATTTATGCGCAAAAGACAGATCGGCGCTACAACTTGGACGCGGTGGAAGGCAAGCTGTTTGGCATCGGCTCAGAGAGCTACGTGGTCGGCTCGCATGAGTTTTATCTGGCGTACGCCATCGCCAACAAAATAATGCCCACGCTGGACATGGGGCATTACCACCCCACCGAGAGCGTGGCCGACAAACTGACGGCGGTGATGCTGTTCACCGAAAACGTGTTGCTGCACATCAGCCGCGGGGTGCGCTGGGATAGCGACCATGTGCCCATTCAAAATGACGACTTGCAAGCCGTGGCACAGGAACTGGTGCGCGGCAATTTGCTGCATCGCGCGTTTGTTGGTCTGGATTATTTTGATGCCAGCATCAACCGCGTGGCGGCGTGGGTAATTGGGGCGCGGGCGGTGCAAAAAAGCTTGCTGATGGCGCTTCTGGAGCCGCATGGGCTGCTCTTCGCGCTGGAAAAAGCCGGGGATTACACCGCGCGGCTGGCACAGACCGAGGCGCTCAAAGCCATGCCCTGGGGCGCGGTGTGGAATATGTTTTGTCTGCAACAAAACGTGCCCGTGCGCGTGCTAGACACCATACGAGAATACGAGCGAAGGGTTAGCCGCTAGTGGCTGGTTGGCTGTTCGCTAGTTATATTAACGCGACTTGTCACCCAGACAAAACCAGAAGATTTTCACTTTTTATCTCTCGCAAAGAAAAGGCCAAAACGTTGCGGCTTTGCGGCTTTGCGAGAGATGTTTAGACAAGGTGGCAGATCCTGCGCTACCTTCCAAAAAACTCCAGCAACTTCTTCAACGGCCAGGTGTTGATGACTTTCTCGCGGGTCACCCACGCGCGGCGGGCGATGGACACGCCAAAGCGCATGTTTCGCAACATTTCTGGCGTGTGCGCATCTGTGCTGATGGACAATAGACAACCCAGTTCCACCGCGCGGCGGGCGTTGTTCTCGTTCAGGTCGAGGCGGTGCGGGTTGGCATTGATCTCTAGCGCAACCTTGTTTTGCGCCGCTGCGCGAAACAGCGCGTCCCAGTCGTAATCCGCGCCATCCCGCTCGTTAATAAGCCTGCCTTGCGGGTGGCCCAAAATATCCACGTGCGGGTTTTCAATTGCAGCAATGGCCCGCGCGGTAATTTGCGCCCGCGCCTGCCCCAGCGAGGTGTGCACGCTGGCCTGCACCAAGTCGCAGCGCGCCAAAATTTCATCTGGCAAATCCAGCGCACCGCTGGCAAGCACCTCACATTCCACGCCGTACAGTACGGTCAGCCCCGCATTTTCTTTTTTCAGGATGGCGTTCGCCCGCGCAATTTCCTCGCCCTGGAGCAGCACATCATCGGGCGTCAACCCCTTCACCACCCCCAGGCTGTGCGTGTGATCTGTGATTAAGATGTATTCGTAGCCCAGCGCCAAAGCGGCCCGCGCCATGCCCATCACATCCAGCGCGCCATCGCTCCAGGTGGTATGCATTTGCAAGTCGCCGCGCATATCGCTCAGCGCAATCAGGTTTTTGGGGATGGGGTTCTCAAACTCGCCGCGGTCTTCGCGCAATTCCGGCGGGATGAACGGCAGGCCCAAAAATTCATACAGCGCGGCCTCATCGGCAAAAGCGCGTTTTTCCTCGCCCCGGCTGAGGGCGTATTCGTTAAGCGACCAGCCCTGCTTTTGCGCCATCTCGCGCAGGCGAATGTTGTGTTGTTGCGAGCCAGTGAAATATTGCAAAGCCGTGCCCCAAACCTCTGGCTGGATGGCTCTCAGGTCAACCTGAAGCCCATTGTCCAGACGCACGCTGCCTTTGGTCTCGCCGTTGCCCAACACGGCCTCCACGCCGGGCATGCTCACAAACGCGCGGATCACCGGCGCGGGGTCGCGGGTGGCGACCAGCAAATCAAGATCGCCAATCGTCTCTTTGCCGCGCCGCAAAGACCCGGCGTAGGCGAGCTGTTCCGCGCCGGGGATGGTTTTCAGCATCGCCAAAATATCATCCGCAATTGGGGCCACATCACCGGCCAAAAAGCGGCCAGTGGCGCGTTTTTTGAGCGCGGCAATGCCATCCAAAATGGCCTTCTCGCTTTTTGCGCCCATTTTGGGCAACTGAGCAATTTTGCCCTCGCTGGCGGCGGCTTCCAGTTTTTCCAGCGAGTCCACGCCCAGCGTCTCCCAAATTTGCTTCACGCGCTTTGGCCCCAGCCCCTGCACGTTTAGCATGGCCGCCACGCCATCCGGCACATCCGCGCGGAGTTTGTCGTAAAACTCCAGTTTGCCCGTGCTGACCAGCGACTCAATCTTTTTCGCAATTTCTTTGCCAATGCCGTTGAGCGCCATCAGCGCATCCAGCCCACCCTCGGCGTAAATATCTTTCAGCGGGCGCTCGCAGCCAGAGATGGTTTCTGCGGCGGCGCGATACGCCCGCACCGCAAACGGATTCTCGCCGCGAATTTCGCTGCGGTCGGCGATGTCATCAAAAATGCGCGAGAGCTGGGCGTTGTTCATGGGGCAAAGATACATCAGTTTTGAACGGGGAGGTGAAAGAAATAAGAAATAAGAAATGACGGGGCTTACGCAAAATTAAAACCTCGCAGGTTGGCCTGCAAAGATTCGGTTTTCCAAAATCGCGCAGGCCAACCTGCGAGGTTGATGGGCGTGTATTCCGAGTAATTCGTTAAAAGACCAAGCCGTGCGATTGAAATCGCGCCACACGGCCTAACTGTAAAATTCAGGGGTCAAACTTTTAACCTCAAACCCAATGCATTTTCAATTTAAACCATGACAACAAAACAATACGGCGGGCACTCGATGATTGCGCCGCTCAAGCGGGTGATTATGCGGCGGCCCGATGCCGCGTTTGGCAACGCCGACCCGGCCAAGTGGCATTACACATCCCAGCCAATTTTGGCACAGGCCCAGGCCGAGCACGACGCGCTGGCGCAGACTGTGCGCGCATCTGGCGCGGAAGTGGTGTATCACGAGGCCAGTCTGCCCGATCACGCCGACTCGATCTTTGTGTTTGACCCAACCTGGATCACCAACGAGGGCGCGATTGTGCTGAGCATGGGCAAAATTTTGCGGCGCGGCGAAGAAGACGCGCTGGCAAAAACCTACGAGCGCATGGGCGTGCCCATTTTGGGGCGGCTCACCGGCACGGCCCGCGCCGAGGGCGGCGACATGATGTGGCTGGATGAACACACGCTGGTTGTGGGCGTTGGGTTTCGCACGAATGCAGAGGCCATCCGCCAACTGCGCGACCTGCTAAAGCCGCAAGGGGTGAGCGTGCTGGCCTACGACCTGCCCTACTTCACCGGACCGGAGGCGTGTTTGCACCTGCTCTCGCTCATCAGCGTGGTGGATGAAAAAATGGCGGTGATTTACCCATCGCTCATGCCCGTGGCGTTTTGGCAGTTGCTGATGGAGCGCGGGTTCAACTTGATTGAAGCGCCCGAAGAAGAATTTGTAAAGACGATGGCCACCAATGTTCTGGCCGTGGCTCCGGGTCATTGCATCATGCTGGAGGGGAACCCCATCACCCAAAGCCGCCTGGCACATGCGGGCTGCGAGGTGGCGACGTATCGCGGCGCTCAAATTTCGCTCAAGGCCGAGGGCGGCGCAACCTGCCTAACCCGCCCGGTCTGGCGGAGCTGATAGCGAGCGTTACAACCTCGCGGGTTGGCCGATGGGGCTTTGTAATGCTTTGGCTCCGCAGACCAACCCGCGAGGTTAATTGTGCAAAGTCATAACGTGTCCGAGTTCGCGTATAAGCCGGATTCTGTTCCCAGCGCAAAGCGCCGGGCATCATCATCTCTCTGGGACGTTCATTGCTGAACGCCTCGTGCCGCTTACCTGCGCATCGGCGGGCCGCCTCACCTGCGCATCCAAAAACCCGCAAAGAGTTTTTGGCCTTAGCGTTGCTCCCGATGGGGTTTGCCAGGCCGCCGCATCGCTGCGGCGCCGGTGCGCTCTTACCGCACCTTTTCATCCTTGCCGCCGGCCAAAAACCGGCGGCGGTTTGTTTTCTGTTGCACTTTCCGTGTGATCGCTCACCCTGGCCGTTAGCCAGCATCGCGCCCTGCGGAGTCCGGACTTTCCTCAGCCACTTTCTGGCAGTTAAACCAGATGAGTAACCGCGATGAACCAGCGGACTCGGACATTGCGATTATACGGCTCAACGGGTAAAATGAAGCTGTCTAACAAAAATTTTGCAACTTTCAGGAGAGTTCTCTTATTATGGCCGATACACCACCCACCGCACCGCCCCCGCCACCCGCTGGCCCGCCAAAATCTGCCGCGCCGCCGCCCGCGTCTGCGCCTGCGCCCGTCACAAACCCATCTACCCAAGCCGCCGCGCCTGCGCCCGCCGCGCCCGCGCAACCCGCGGGTGACCACGAGGTATTTGATGTGACGATTATTGGCGCGGGGCCAGCCGGTTTGTTTGGCGCGTTTTACGCCGGCCTGCGCGAGATGCACGTCAAAATTGTGGACGCCCTAGACGAAGCGGGCGGCCAGCTTACCGCGCTTTACCCGGAAAAATTTATTTACGATGTGCCGGGTTTTCCAAAAATCCAATCTATTGATTTGGTCAAAAACCTGCTTGAGCAAACCCATATGTGGAAACCTGCAATGGCGATGGGCGAACGCGTGCAGGGCATGACCCGCAGCGAGGATGGCGTGATGACCCTGACCACGAACAAGGGCGTTCATTACACCCGCGCCGTGCTCATTTGCGCGGGCGTTGGCGCATTCCAGCCCAAAAAGCTCCCTCAGCCAGAGCTGGCCCAATATGAGGGCAAGGGTTTGTATTACTCGGTCAAATCCAAAGCCGATTTCCGCGGTAAAAATGTTTTGGTGGTTGGCGGCGGAGATAGCGCGGTGGACTGGGCCTTGAACCTGAAAGACTACGCGAAGAAGGTCACGCTCATTCACCGGCGCGATGGCTTTCGCGCTCACGATTCATCTGTCACCGCGCTCAAAATGTCGCCGGTGGATGTGAAACTGTTTTACGAGTTGAAGACGGTGGGCGGCGAAGGCAAAGTGCAAAACGCCACCATCTTTGACAACCGCACCAACGTGGAGACGGTCATCCCGGTGGATGCGGTTATCCTCACGCTGGGGTATAGCGTAGACCTCGGCCCCATCAAAGAATGGGGGTTGGAGATGGAGGGCACACGCTACATTCGCGTGAACAGCAAGCAAGAAACCAGCGTGCCGGGCATTTACGCCGCGGGCGATATTTGCGCCGAGCATGATATTGAGCCGATGAACCTGATTGTGGAGGGGTTTGCGCAAGCCAGCCGCGCCATGAACTTCGCGTATCAATATCTCAACCCTGCCTCAAAGGCTTTCCCCGGGCACTCCTCGGAAAAGAAGCTGTAATTTCACATTTGTTTTTGAGCAGAGGGCAGGAAACGCGCTTGTTTCCTGCCCTCTTTTTTTTCTTTCTCTATCCCCCGCGCTATCTGTTTGCGATACTGACTTAAGACCCGTTCTGCTCATACTTTGCAAATCAAAACAATGTGATTTGGAAAATGGAGAGAACGGAGATGAAACAAATTTTTCGCTGGGTTTTTCTTTTTGCGCTATTTGCATGGAACTTTGCGGCTTTGCCCGCGCGGGTGATGGCCGCCCAACCGGCAGCGCCCGAAGGTCTGACGCTGCTGGTGGATCGGTTTGACGACCCCATCCTCAGCCCGCCCTCGGCCTGCACCGCCGCCGCCAACGATTGCACCCTGCGCGGCGCGGTGATCACGGCCAACCAAAATCCGGGCAGCACCATTCAAATTCCGGTCATGGCAAGCGTTCCGCTGCTAGACTACGTGATTGTCATCACCACGCCCATGACCATCACGGGCCAATCTAACCCGTATGCTGTCATTTACAACACGGGTTATCCTCGCGGCGTTTTTCAGGTGGACCCGGGCGGCAGCCTCAACTTGTATTACGTGAGTCTGCGCAACGGGCAAGGCTCGAACGGCGGGGCCATCTACAACAAAGGCAAGGTGAGCATGACCAACGCCGAGGTGTTTAGCAACACGGTGAGCGGCTGGGGCGCGGGTTTGTTTAACGATGAAAACGCAACGATGGTTCTTTCAAACACAACCATTTGGAAAAACACAGGGCAATATGGCGGCGGCATTTTGAACAACGGCGGCATTATGACCCTGACCAACTCCAGCGTGTATTCCAACACGGCAGGCATTGCCAGCGGGGGCATCAGCAACGGCAACAGCTTTAACAATGTTGGCATTGGGCGAATGACGCTTGTGAACACCAAAGTGATGAGCAATTCGGCGCAAACATCCGGCGCGGGCGGCATTGGCACATCGGGCGCCCTGAGCATGAGCGGCGGCGCGGTGCAAAACAACCGCGGGATGGAAGGCGCGGGGATTGGCATATCTGCCATTGACGCGCAAACCGATTTGAGCAATGTGACCATTGCCAGCAATGTGTCGATCTCTGGCAATTCTGGCGGGGGAATTGCCAACCGCGGATGGCTGACCTTGACCGGCGGGTCTGTGAACACCAACACGGCTTCTGGCGGAGGCGGGTTGTACAACCTCGGCACGGCTCTCATCAGCGGAACACAGTTTTTGACCAACGCGGCCTCCAGTGGCGGCGGCATGACCAGCCTGGGGGTGGTTACGCTTACCAATGGCCTGTTCCGCGCAAACACAGCCACGGGTGGCGGGGCGATGGCGCTGCAAGGCACGGCGTTCATCACCAACGCCGAGGTAACGCAAAACACGGGTTCTCCGGCTGGCATCATGTCTAGCGCAAACACGCAAATTTATAAATCGCATATTGAAGGAAACAGCGGCACAGGCATTTCTGGCGGGTTTGGCAATTTGTTTGTGCAAGATACAGTTATTCAAGGCAATGGTGGGGGCGGTGTGTTTGGCGCGGCTCCATCGGGCAATCTCACCTTCGATCGCGTTCAGTTTCTTTCCAATTCCGCCACATACGGCGGGGCCATCAGCGGATATTCTGCGTTCACCGTTACAAACAGCTCGCTGGTCTCCAACAACGCCATACAAGGCGGCGCAATAAATATTTTCTCTGGCGCAAGCATGATTTTTGAAGATAGCGCGGCCTCGTTCAACAGCATTTCTGGTGGGGCATTGGGCGGGGCGCAAGGTGGCGGGGTCTACAACAACGGGCGCTTTACCGCGCGGCGCTCTGTGTTTTACGGCAATACTTCGTCCAATGGTCAGGGGGCCGGGCTGTTCAACACCACCAATTCCATCATGAACTTGGATAGCAGCGAGGTGAGCAACAATCAATCCACGGCGTTTGGCGGCGGCGGAATTGCAAACGCAGGCAATCTATCTATCCACGCCAGCAGCATTATTTTTAACAGCTCGCAGGGTGATGGCGCTGGGATATCCAACACCTTGATTGTGAGCATGGTGAACAGCACCCTAAGCAACAACACCACCACCAGCACGGGCGGCGGAATATACAACAACGCGTTAGGCGGGGCGTATTTTTACAACTCGGATATTTTGAGCAACACCGCCAGCTTGATCACCGGAACCGGCGGCGTGGCCAGCACCGGCCAGGTATGGTTTGGTAATACGGTGCTGGCCTATAACACCGGCAACAAACCAGATTGCGAAGGATTCCCCAACTCGCTCGGCTACAACATTCTGGGCAATTCCACCGGCTGCACACTTCAGGGCACATCCAGCGGCAACCAAATAAATGTGGACCCGCTTTTCCAATATCTGGCCAAAAATGGCGGGTATTCGGCCACCCATCTACCGCTGGGCAACAGCCCGGTATTAAACGCCGGTGACCCCACCGGGTGCATCAACGGCCTCACCGGCGCATATCTCACGGTTGACCAGCGCGGCATGGCGCGCCCCAAAGCGGGGCGTTGCGATATCGGCTCGGTTGAAGGACCAGACCTCATTCGCGCCTATGTACCCAGCACACAGCGCGTTGTTGCGGCGGGTTGGTAAACACAAGGCGCCCCAACGCCGGTTTTGCAATGTAATATAATTTGCGCCATGCGGGAGTGGCGCAACGGTAGCGCATTTGCTTCCCAAGCAAAGGGTTGCGGGTTCAAATCCCGTCTCCCGCTTTGAAGCGCAGATTCGTTTCTGCGCTTCTTTTTTTTGCCAGCGGTCAGACCTATAAGATAGACCTATGAGCCACGACACATTTCAATCACCCTTCACCACGCGATACGGAAGCCCCGCCATGCGCCAGATTTGGAGCGAGCGCAACAAGCGTTTGATGTGGCGCAAAATGTGGCTGGCCCTGGCCCAATCTCAGCAAAAGATGGGGCTGCTGACCGCCGCGCAACTGGCAGATATTGAGGCTCATGCGGGCGAGGTGAACGAGGCCAGCATCAACCGCGCGTTGGCGATTGAAGCCGAAATTCATCACGACCTGATGGCCGAGCTAAAGGCGTTTGCCGAGCAATGCCCCATCGGCGGCGGCGCGTTGCACCTGGGCGCGACCTCCATGGATATTGAGGACAACGCCGATGCGCTGCGCCTGCGCGACGCGCTGAGCCTCATCAACCAAAAGCTGGGCGAGCTTTTGCGCGTTTTGGCTGCGCAGGTGGATGGCTATGCCGATTTGCCCGTGATGGCCTTTACCCATTTGCAACCCGCCGAGCCAACCACGCTGGGTTACCGATTGGCCTTCTACCTGCAAGATTTGCTCATGGATGCCAACGCGCTGGATGGCGCAACCGCTGCCCTGCGCGGCAAGGGTTTTCGCGGGGCGGTGGGCACCAGCGCGGGGTATTTGGAACTAGACGATGGACGATGGACGATGGACGATGTGTCAAACGCCGTCCATCGTCCATCGTCCATCGTCCAAATGCCAGAGTTTGACATCGTGAACCAAACCGCCCCGCGCAAACAAGAGTGGCATATTGTGAACGCGCTGGCCGGGCTGGCGGGGTCGTTGTATAAATTTGCGTTTGACCTGCGCATTTTGCAAATGCCGCCGGTTGGCGAGATGGCCGAGCCGTTTGGCGCGAACCAGGTGGGGTCATCGGCCATGCCGTTCAAACGCAACCCCATCAACGCCGAGAAAATAGATTCGCTGGCGCGGTATTTGGCGACGTTGCCGCGCGTGATGTGGGATAACGCGGCGCATTCGCTGCTGGAACGCACACTGGATGACAGCGCCAACCGCCGCGTGGTTTTGGCCGAGGCGTTTTTGTGCGCCGATGAGCTGCTCATCACCGCCACGCGCATCATCAAAAACATGCGGGTGAACACGGCCCAAATTGAGCGCAATATGCAAACCTATGGCCCTTTCGCCGCCACCGAGCGTTTGTTGATGGCGCTGGCAAAAGCGGGCGCAGACCGCCAGGCCATGCACGAGGTCATCCGCAAACACAGCATGGCCGCCTGGGCTGCCATTGGCGCGGGCCAGCCCAACCCGCTGATTGAATTACTGCTGGCAGACGCCGAGATTGGGCGCTGGGTTGCGCCCGAACGCGCCCGCGCCCTGCTGGACGCCAGCGCCTATGTGGGCGATGCGCCCATCCGCGCCCGCGCGTTGGCGAATAAAGTTTTGAAGGGTGAAGGGTAAAGGCAGCCGGATTTCATCATAAAAACCCGGCCCTGGAACACCATGCCACCGCGCTAAACAGACTTAGCGCGAGTTACCCGCCGGCAACTAATCAGCCATAGGACAAAGGCGCAATTTCTGCAAATTGAAATAAAAAAGCCGGATTCCTCTACGAAATCCGGCTTCTTACATTTCTCATTTTGTGCTTTGCACTTCTGCTTCATCTCTAAACTGCTTCCGATACAAATCCGCATACAAGCCGTTTTGCGTCAAAAGCCCGTCGTGGGTGCCGCGCTCAACGATCTGCCCATCGCGCAAAACCAGAATTTGGTCAGCCTTGCGCACGGTGCTCAACCGGTGCGCAATGACGAAGCTGGTGCGGCCTTCCATCAGCCGCTCCAGCGCCTTCTGAATCAGCGATTCGGTGTAGGTGTCCACGCTGGAGGTGGCCTCATCCAAAATCAAAATGCGCGGGTTGGCCAAAATGGCCCGTGAAATGCTGATGAGCTGGCGTTGCCCTTGCGAGAGGCCACCGCCGCGCTCACCCAACATCGTGTCGTAGCCGTCCTTCAAGCGCATGATGAACTCATGGGCGTTGGCGGTTTTAGCGGCGGCTTCAATTTGCTCACGGGTCGCATCCAGCTTGCCGTATTTGATGTTATCTGCAACCGTGCCAGCGAACAAAAAGCCATCTTGAAGCACAACACCCATTTGCGAGCGCAGAGAACTGCGCGAGACATCGCGGATGTCTATGCCGTCAATTTTTATTGCGCCATCGGTCACATCATAAAAACGCCCCAGCAAAGAAATGATGGTGGTTTTGCCCGCGCCAGTTGGCCCCACCACCGCGATCACCTGACCCGGCTCAGCCGTAAAGCTCACCTCGCTCAGCACCGGCTTCTTGGGGTCATAGGCGAAGGAAACGTGGTCGAACACAACCTTGCCGTTGATCGGCGGCATCGTTCGGGCGCCAGCTTCATCAATTTCCTGATCGGTGTCAATCAGGTCAAAAATGCGCTCTGCGCCCGCCAGCGAAGATTGCGCCTGCGTGTACAGCGTGCTGATGGTTTGCAGCGGGCGGAACAAGTTTTGCATATACGCAATAAACGCCACCACCACGCCCACGCTGATGGAACCCTTGATCGCCAAATAACCGCCCAACCCCGCCACGATGGCGATCGCCACCGTGCTCAACACATCCACCAAAGGCGTAAACGCGCTGGTGAGGGCGTTGGCCTGGATGTTGGCGTTGCGGTTGGCCGCGTTGCGCTCGGCAAAGCGCTGCTGGTTGGCCCCGGTGCGGTTGTAGGCCTGCGCCACGCGCACACCTTGAATTTCCTCTTGCAAATCCGCCGAGACATCGCCAATGGTTTTGCGCGTTTCGCGGTAACGGGCGCGGGCCAGCTTGCCAAACGCCCACGTCATCAAAAACATCGCAGGGATGGTGAGCGAGCTGACAAAAGCCAGCAGCGGGCTTTGAATAAACATGCCGATCAAAACACCAATCAGCCCAAAGATGCTGCCCAAAATTTGGGTAAGCCCGTTGCCCACAAACTGGTTGATCGTCTCGGTGTCATTCACGAGACGGCTCATTAGGTCGCCCACCGGGTTTTTGTCAAAGTAGCGCAAGGGGAGCGCCTGCACCTTGCTAAAAATTTGCGTGCGCAGGTTCATGAGGATGTTTTGCCCCACAATGCCAATCAAAATAATTTGATACCGGCTGGCAAAAAATGCCGCAATGTTCACCAGCGCCAGAATGAGCATGGCCATAATCAAGCCCTGCGCGTTCCCGCCCGGATACACAAACAAGTCAATGGCCCTGCCAATGATGGCCGGGCCAACCGCCTGCGCCGCCGAGCCGAGGATGATCAAAATCACCAGCAGCACAATTTCTTTTTTAAAGGGCGCCGCGTAGGCCATGAGCCGTTGCGCGGTTTGCCCGCTGCGTTTGGCCTTTACGCCATCCGCCTCCATCATCATTTGAACGCCGCCGTGCGGCCCGCCTCTCATCATGGTTGTGTTCTCCTGTTCTTTTCACCGCACAAACACCGAGACACAGAGAAATAAAAATCCTCCGCGCCTCCGCGCTCCGCGGTGAAATCACTATCTGTTCTCGCTATCCAATTCTTTTTCCGGGGCAAACTGTGTGTCCAGAATTTCTCCGTAAAGCGCGCTGTCTCGCAGCAATTCCTCATGCGTGCCCTGCGCCACAATCTTGCCGCCATCCACCAGCAAAATCAGGTCGGCGTTGCGCACGCTGCTAAAGCGTTGCGCAATCACAAAGCTGGTGCAGCTAAACGCGTTCAGCATGTCTTGCAGCGCCTTCTGAATCAGATATTCGGTTTGCGCGTCCACCGCGCTGGTGCTGTCATCAAAAATCACCAAACGCGGCTTTAGCAGCAACGCGCGGGCAATTGCCAGGCGCTGTTTTTGTCCACCGCTCAGCCCCACCCCGCGCTCGCCAATTTGCGCGTTGTAGCCTTCGGGTATCTCGGTGATGAAATCGTGCGCCTGCGCGGCCTTGGCCGCAGCCATCACTTCTTCGTCGGTCGCGTCGGGCTTGCCGTATGCGATGTTCTCCTTGATCGTTCCGCTAAACAAAATCGTGTCTTGCAGCACAATCCCAATATCATGGCGCAACGAATCCAGGGTCACATCCTTGATATCGTGATCATCAATCAACACCGCGCCCTTTTGCGGGTCATAAAAGCGCGGGATCAAGTTTGTGATGCTGGATTTGCCGCTGCCCGTGCGGCCCACAATCGCCACTTTGCTGTTTGGCTGCACCACAAAATTCACATCATCCAGCGTCCAGCGTTCCGCGCCCGCAAACTTAAATGAGACATGGCGGAACTCCACTTTGCCATTCACCAGCGGCAGGCTGATGGCGCCCGGTTTGTCTTTGACCTCGCTCTCAGCGTCCAGCACTTCAAAGATGCGCTCTGCGCTCACGCTGGCGCGAGACACAAACGCAGACAAAAAGCCAAACGCGAACATCGGCATAATCAGCACAGCCAAATAGGTGGAGAACGCCACCAGCTCGCCCACCGTGAGCTGGCCGTCAATCACCTGCAAACCACCCGCCAGCGTCACCACCGTGAGCGCCAGGCTGACCACCGTGAACAGCAAGGGAAACGTGCCCGCGCTGGCGCGGTTCACCGTCAGGTTGATGTCTTTCAGTTCGGCGTTGATCTTGGTGTATCGGTCATACTCGTAAGGCTCGCGCGCAAACGCCCGCACCACGCGCATCCCCGCCAGGTTTTCTTGCAAAATGGTGTTCAATGCGCTCAGCTTGCCCTGCACCACGCTAAACAGCGGGCGCACTTTAGACAAAAAGTAAATCAAGATAACCATGATGACCGGCAGGGCAGCCAGCTCAATCAGGGCCAGTTTCCAGTTCATTTGCACCAGCGCAAACACCACACCCACCACCACGATGACTGAGCCAATAAGCTGCAAAAGCGCATTGCCCAAAAATTGCCGCACCAGTTCAACATCGCTGGTGACGCGCGTCATAAGCTGGCCGGTTTGCTGCTGGTCGTGGTAGCTAAAGCTCAGCGTGGTGATCTTGTTGAAGATCAAATTGCGCATGTCATACGCCACATTCTGCGAGAGCTTTTCTGCCAAATAGCTTTGCAAAAAGGTGAACACGCCTTTTACAACTGCCAGGACAATCAGCGCGATGCCCATCGTCTCAATGACGCCCAGATTTTTGGGCGTCACGCCATCGTCAATCACGCGGCGCAAAAGCTGCGGCGTGAGCAGGTTCATCGCCTGCGAAATAATCAGGCTGAGAAACGCGCCCGCGCTGAGCAGCTTGTATGGCCCAAGGTATTTCATGGCGCGTTGCAGCGCTTTGGTATTTGTTTTTTGGCGGCCTGCGCCGCCCGTTTGTGATCTTTGCATGTTTTTGGGTTCGTGGGTTGTTGGCTATTAATTGTTGGGTATTGTTGAATGTTGAACGCGGGTTTTTTCGGTGTTCATCAACCAACCAACAATTTGCCAGTAGTTAACTATTCAATGCTTCCATCAATACATCCAGCGTTTCTTTGGCAATGTCGCGCTCCTGCGGCGAAAGCTCTTTTAGCCGTTCTGCCAAATAAGCCTGTGTGCCATCATTCAGCGCGCTCACTTCGCGCTCACCCGCCGGGGTGAGGTGCAGCACAAACTGACGGCGGTCATCCGGGTGCGGGGCGCGTTCCACCAACCCGCGTTTCACCAGCGTCTCAATTGAGCGCGAGAGCGTGGGCGGCGCAACTTTGCGATGAGCGCACAAATCTTTGAACGTGCGCGGCGCGGGCTGCAACATCCGCAAGGTGTGCAATTGCACCATCGTGGATGGGTCGGCATCGCTTTTGCTGCGCAACGCCGCGTTCATGGCGCCCAGCAGCATTGGCGTGAACTCCATCAGTTTGCGGGCCAGTTGTGTTGATGTGGTCATAAGCTGATTTGAAAGACCAGGCCACTTTTCCGAACGCGTTCGGATGCGGTCTGATTCTTGTATTTGTTAGCAGGGCTAATATTAGCACAGCTAACAATTAGCTCTGCGCAGAATTAAGGAAACGCTCAAACAACCACTCACCAGCTTGCGCTGAACTGGCGCATAACCAGCGGGACAAACACGCGCGGCAAAACCGGGCGCGTGTTCAACCGCACCAGCGTGACCGAGTTGGCGGGCAAGACCACCTGCGCCAACGCGCCGCTCACGCTCAATGTTTGCGGTGGCGCGTTGCTTAAGTCATCCGCCGGGTTGCTTTGGCCGTTAAAAATCGCGGTCTGATCGCTCAAGGCGCTGGCCTGCGCGGTATCCATCAGCCCGCCAGAAATGACCGACCCGCTGACCGTGATGCTGGCCGTGATAGCCATCCCCGCTTTGTTCACCGCCAACAAGGAGACCGTGCTGGTGTTCACCCGCCCGCCATACACGCTGAGTTGCGTGGCTGGGTTGAGCGAATTTGTGGCGGGCAAAAATGTGTTGCCAAACCGCGACCACAACACAAACGCGTAATACTGCGGCGAGCGAAACCAGCCGTTATCTTCGTGCATCAAGCCATACTCCGTGCCATTGGCCGTGCGGCCATTTGCCAAATCCCATTGGTTTGCCAGCGCGTAGCCGTTTTGCGCCATTTGGCCGATGGAATCTGCGATAAACAAGCCGTTCACCATCCGGGTTAGCCACTGGCCGTTGTCCATATCTTGCACAGAAAACATGTTGTATTCGGTCGCGCCCACCGGGATGGCCCTGCCGCCCGCCTGATTTGTCATCGCCGTCCGCGCGTCCAGCATCACGCTCGCCCAATGCGTTTGCGGCGCGGCCAGCGCGGTGGCAAAATCGGCGGGCGGGTTGTAATACACATACGGATGGATATCATAAAAATCCATTGTGCTGCCCGCCGCCGCCAAAACTTTGTTGCCCCAGTCTGCAAAATCATTAGCGGGGTTTGTGCCCACCGCGCCAAACAAAATGGATGGGTCAACCGCGCGCATCATGTTGCGAAATTCGGTATAACCTTCGTGATACCCCTGCCCGCCCGTCGCGCCGGTCACGTATTGCGTGCCATCGCACGTCCATATCACTTCCCAACCCCAGGCCGTGCATAACCCGCCCAGGTCAACGCTGCCCGGCTTTCCGGCAAACACTTCGTTTCCAAACGCCCACAAGTTGATGGTATACGGGCTGGGGTTGCCGTGCGCGGCCCGCAGTTGCGCCCAATGTCCGGCGGTGTACCAGTTCGTCCCGCGTATATCAATCCCCAAACTTGTTGTGTCTGTGATGGGGCTGTTAAAAAACGCGACCACCGCCGCCGCCTCTTGTTTTGTGCCGTTGGGGTCCACCACCCACATCCCTTGTTTGCCGGTGGCTTTCAAAAAGTTCAAAAAATCGGTGGGCCGCGCCACCCAGCTTTCCCACCCGCTGCCACAGGGTTGCGCCCCGCTCTGGTTGGCCCGCATCTCGCAGCTCAGCCAGCCGTATGTGTTGCTATAACTCCCGCCCGGCAAACGAATAACGCTCACGCCCGAGGCGGTGGTGCGAGCGCGAAATGTGGCGCTCTCCAACTTGCTTTGCCCCAGCCAGGTGGGCAAATTTGTGCCCAGCAATCGCGCATCAAACGGCGCCCCCGCCGCGAGGTTGTTGATGGCGATGTTCGCGGTCATCCCGCCAACCGCGGGCGTTGGCGTGGGTGTTGGGCCAGAGCCGCCAGCCACCAGCCGAACATCATCCAAATAAAATGCGCTTTGCGCCGCGCCGGTGCGGTCTTGCCAGTTCAGGCGGGCGATGGCGCCCGGGCTGCCCAGCGAGGCCAGCGTGATCGTGATGGGCGTCCACGCGCCCGCGGGGGCATCCACATTCACCGTGCTGGTGCCCCCGCCGCCATCTGTTTGTTGAATATAAAACTGCAACTGCTTTGTGCTGCCCGCGCCGCCATGAATCCAAAAGGTGAGCGCGGTGTAGCCTGCCCCTGCCAGCGCCGGGTTTACGCGCAACGAAAAGCCCGCCCAAGCCGCATCCAGCGAAACAGAAAGGGAGTTTGTCCCCGCGTGAACTGGCGCGGTATTGGCAAAATTGCGCGTGGCATTCCACGACCAATCTTGCCAGCCGCTGGCCAGCGCGTCGTCATACACAACCAGGTCGGCTTGCGGCGCAGCGGTTGTGCCCGCAGGAAAGAAAAAAGTTGCGATCAACAAGCCCATCACCACAAAGATGTATGCTATTTTCATTTTCCCCATCCTGTTTTTAACGCCCTGTTTTAAGGCAATTTCTGAACCGCGTCAACGTTTTCTTACTTCGCCCAAATTTGCGCGAATCATCCCAAAAACAATGGCCGCCACGCTTATTATGAGAGCCAGCCGCCAAAATTCTTTTAACAAAACCAGCGTTGTCAAAAAGGCCAGAATAATTGTGGCGTTTAGCAAATAGCGCGAAAGATACCCGCGCAAGGCCGCATCTATGCCCCCAAATAAAAACAAAACGATCAAAATTCCAAGCAGCCATTGAACCGGTTGAAAAACCAGCAAGCCCACCAACGACAAAAGAAGCAGACCAGCGCTCATGGCCGCCCAAAATTCCGCGATTCGCGCTTGTTTATCTGGCGCGGGGGCGGGCAATTCCACGTGTTTTAGATGAGCGCGCGGATCGCCCACATCCCCAAGTTTTATTTTGGCAAGCTGGGCTTTGCCGGCGCGTTGTGTTTCCACCAGTTGAACCCGCTCAAGTTGCAGCTCTTTTAACTCGTTTTCAAGCGCGCCAACTCTCTTTTGCAAGCCCTTTTCGTGCCCGCCAGGTGTTTCAAAGTGGCTTTGCGCATTTACTTCCAAAGCCAGAGCGCGAAGCCTCTCTCTTGCATCCTCTATCTTTTGCTCAAGCGTCGTTTCTTTGTTGTTCAATTCAATCAGGTGCGTCTCCAAGCGCTTTTCTGCGTCTCGGGGCGGCACAACTTTATCCAAACCTGCCCAACCCAAAGGATCGTACCAAGATGACCGCACCGCGCCGTTGCGGTTGTATTTTGGGCCAGATGGGGCGCGCTCGCCGCCAAACACATCTTTTGTCTCCAGCCCCCAAAGGCCGCGGTAGCCATCCACCCAGGGCGTGTCATCTCCAATCAAAATGGGTGTCCATTCCTCGTCCTGGCCTGGGCCGATGGATTTTCCATCTCCCCGCGCGTAATCTACAAACGGAATACCCAAAATTGCCCTGGGTTGTTTTTCGGGCGCAAGGCCCTGGTTAAGCGTGCGCCGCCAAAACCGGGCGACTTCTTCAAACCCGCGCTGAACGGGTTTTAGCGCGTCGGGTTGTATGTCTCGCAGATATTCGCCCTGCATAAAGTAGCTGGCGTGCGAACCCGCCCCCGCAAAAACCACCGGGTGCGTTTGTCCAACCTTGACTAAAACGGGGTCATCCCAGCGGCGGCGCAAATCATCTCCGCTAAAGTCGTGCGAGGCATACGCCACCCATTGCGGTTGTAATTCATCGTTTGCGTCTGGCGCAAGATAGATAAAAATCTGCTCCCAATCCGCTTCATGGTCATTCACGCCATAAAACGTAGAACGCCAGTCGTTCATGGCGAAAAAGAAAATGTAGTGCAAAACGGTGTACCCGCCAACGCGCAATACGCGGCCATAATAAACACGGCGCGGATTTTCTTTTTGCATCTCTTCGTATTTCATTTGCGCGGCGGCGGCTGTGCCACCCGGCACTTTGCCGCGCACCAACAAAGACATGGTGAAGAAAGAATCTATGATGCGCGAGAGCATTCCAACGCGAGCCAGCCGGCCATAGGCTTGAAATCTGGGCAGGTCGGAGCGCTCCAGCCATCGTTGATACTGAATGGCGTTTAGGGGTTCATCCACAAAACGCAAATAGAGCGCGCCGCCTGGATTTGCCTTCTGGAACCCGGACAGATTTTGAACGTTTAATTCTCCGGGCGCGGCAATTGGCTTGTCTTCCTCATTGTTTTTGTATAGCCATAAACTGGCGCGGCGCACATACTCGTTCACCTCGCACGGAAAGAAATGCTCGCCTTTTGTGTAGCGCACCACCGGCTCAAATTTGCGCAACAGGCTTTCATCATTCAGCGTCATAGATTGTTATCGTTTGGATTTGTTTTGAGGGAAGCGCGGCTAAACATGTATTGCACATCGCGCTGATTGAGATAAAACACAATCAAAACCCCAATCAACATGCTTAAATAATCGGCGCGGCTGTTTGAATAACTCATCAAATCTGTAACCAGCGAAAACCCTGTGAGCAACATCGTCGCCAACCACGCCCAATATTTATGAAACCACAACCCAATGCCAGCGCAAATTTGGATTATGGCCAAGCCAATCATCACCATCGGACTCAAGTCAACACCCAACGCGGGGTCAATATCAAACAGCCCTTGCCCTTCATACAGCAACACAATGGCGGTCATCAGACCCATGATCGCCAAAAGCGCCTGAAAAATAATGATGGCGTATAGCGCAAAGGGCCGCCGCCTTTTTGTTTTTGGCAATGATGAGCTTTGTGTCATAGAGCAGGAAAAGGGCAAAAAAATTATGGGCAATTTTTCGCGACCGAAAAACCACCCATAATTAATTTTCTGAGAGGCCTATGCGGGTTAAGGCTTACTTCTTTGGCGGGAATCTTGAAATAATCGTGGCCCCATCTGGCACAAGCGCCCGCGAGCCAAACGCGGCAAACGGCTTTAGCGGCTCAATGGCCCGCTCTGGCAAGGCCAACACGCCCACTGCGCTGCCTTCGACCACATTTGCGGCGTTGTCAATCATCGCCAGCCCCAGCAAGTAGCCATCGCTGTCTGCCGCGCAAGATGTAATCGTGCCGATCACGCGGCCTTTCTTGTCCAAAATCGGGTCGCCGCCCTTGGGCACACGCACACCTTTGTCGTTCAGACGAAAGCGTTGCAGGGTCATTTTGCTTTTCGCTGCGCCATCCATATATGCGGTGCGGCCAATAAAGTTGGCGGCCTTGCCTGTTTTTACAAAGTTGGCAAAGCCGATGTGATACGGCAGGAGTTTCATCTCGCCAGCCAGCTCATGACCATACAGCGGCAAGCCCGCCTCGGTGCGCAACGAATCGCGCGAGGCCAGACCGCACGGCTTCACGCCGGTCGCTTTGCCCACCGCCAAAATGGCGTTCCACAACTCCACCACCTGCGCGGGATGCACGAAAATTTCATACGCCACGCGCTCGCCGGTGTAGCCCGTGCGAGAGATGAACACATCAAAGGTGTTGACCTTGGCGCGCATGATGCCCGCGTAAGGCAGCGCCTGCATCAAGGCAATCTCCGGCTGGTCGTTCATCAACGCAATCAAAATTTTTTGCGCGTCCGGGCCTTGCAGGGCAATATCCACGCGCATGTCATCGCCGCTGGATGGGGCGCGCAAATCGCGCAGATCGCACTTCGGCGCGCCGTCTCGCGCCATCGCGCTTTGCAGCCATGCCCAATCTTTGTCGTTGTTGGATGCGTTCACCACGACCAAATATCGCTCTGGCTCCACGCGGTAAATCATGATGTCGTCCACGCACGCGCCATCATCATCCAGCATGTAGGCGTATTGCGATTTGCCAACCGCCAGCTTGCTCACGTCATTTGTGCCGATGAGGTCCAGAAACGCCGCGGCGTTTGGCCCGCGCGCGTCCAGCACGCCCATATGGCTCACATCAAACAGACCAGCGTTATTGCGCACGGCGGCGTGTTCATCTTTTACGGATGAGTACCACACCGGCATATCCCATCCGCCAAAAGGAACCATGCGCGCGCCAAGTTGTTTGTGGGTGTCATAAAGCGAGGTTCGTTTAAGTTCGTCTGCCATGGGGCGAATTGTAATCCGAAAGACGGAAGACGGAGGACGGAAGACGGATATTTGGCGTTTTTAGCTCAATTCAGGCTTTCCTTGATTTCATAATCTTGCAACATTTTCTTGTTTGCAATTGCCACACCTAAGCTAACAAGTAGTGCAGGAATCCCAAATACCAACATAAACCCACCTAGATGGGAAGCATCTAAAACAAGGTCTTGAAAATAGAAGGGTATTGACAAAAAATAAATGATGATTATGGCAATACAAGATAGCGTTCCCAATACAAAGCCCAGTATCATTCCTTTTTGGGGAGACAATTTTTTTCGAAAGGCATAGGTGACCAGGCTTGTAAGAATTGAAGCCGTGCTTGCAAACACAATTCCCAAAATACATCCGAAAATCAAGCCTATGATTACACCACCCACCACCCTTTCTAAAAAGTCTGTAGCCTCAAAAATATTGTCCGATAACGCGCCCCAGAAAAAACCGACAATAAAATAATATCCAGCACAGAAGGCTACCCCAATCGACATATTTCTTAGAAATGAGATTGTTAGCCACCTTGTCTTTGTTACTTGTTTCACCACACTAATAATTCTACTTGACTCTCAACAACAATGTATACTCATTGTATAAACAAGGAGAACGATGCTAACCAAAGTTCAAAAATGGGGAAATAGTCTTGCATTACGCATACCCAAGGCTTTTGCTCTGGATGCCAATCTTGAAAACGAATCGGTGGTGGAAATGGCTTTGGTGGATGGTGAAATTATCATCAAACCAGTGGCTGAAAAGCGTTGGCAGCTAGATGGGCTGGTTGCAAAAATTATCGCATCTAACCTTCATTCTGAAGTTGATACCGGCAAGGCAACAGGAAATGAGGTTTGGTAAAGCATGGCCAGCTATATTCCAAATCGCGGCGACATTGTTTGGCTGAATTTTGACCCTCAGGCCGGGCATGAACAGGCCGGGCGCCGACCGGCTCTGGTGATCTCGCCAGCCACGTATAACAGCAAAGCGGGCCTTGCCATTTGCTGCCCCATCACCAGCCAGATAAAAGGTTACCCATTTGAAGTTGTTTTACCCAGCGGCTTGAAAATAGCAGGCGCAGTGTTAGCAGATCAGGTCAAAAGTTTGGATTGGCGTGTGCGCCAGGCCTCATTTGTTTGCAAACTTCCTGATAGTGCGCTGGACGAAGTTTTGCAAAAGCTGGCGGCCATCCTCTTTTAGCCCGCCCAGCGAGGGGCGCCTTCCCCGAAAAATAAAAATCTCGCGAACATCAACATGCCCGCGAGATTTTGGTGAGACAAACTATTTCACGCCCAGCAATTCCACATCAAACGTCAGGCGCGAGTTGGCCGGAATTGGCCCGTTTGCAACCGCGCCATACGCCAGCTCTGGCGGAATGATCAGGCGGCGCTTGCCGCCCACTTTCATCGTGGCCAGCCCTTCATCCCAACCCTTGATGACCTGACCGGTGCCAATTTTGAACTCAAAGGGTTGGCCGCGTTTCACGCTGCTGTCAAACACCGTGCCGTTATCCAAATAGCCGGTGTAATGCACGGTGACCGTCTGGCCTGTTTTGGGTTGCGCGCCTGTGCCCACCACTGTATCTACATATTGCAAACCGGTGACGGTTTTGGTGCCCACCGGCGCGGGCGCGGTGGCATTTTTTGCAGCTTGCGCGGCGGCGGTGGCTTGCGCGGCAATCTGCGCCGGGCTAAGCGTGGCCGCAGCTTGCTGCTGTGTTGTGTTGGCGGCGCTGGCGCTAGACCGCGTTCCGCTGGCGGGGATGGCCGCAAGGGCCACCAAAAACAATGCAGCCGCGATAAGCACGGCTACGACAATCCATGTGTTACTAATCTGTCGGCTCATGGCGGGGAGTTTAGCATGAGAGCTTTTCGCTTGCATTTTGCGCTAAGATTGCGGCATGCCTGTCGCGCATCTTTCATCGGTCAATTTGTATTACGAAACGCATGGCTCGGCTTTTTACCCGCCGCTTATTTTCCTGCATGGCGCGTGCGAGACATTTCAGATAAGCTGGAGCAAGCAAACGCCTGTTTTTGCCGAGCGTTATCATGTCATTGGGGTAGACCTGCGCGGGCACGGCCAAAGCGATAACCCCGCGGGTCTGCTTGAAATACAAACGCTTGCAAGCGATGTGTATGAGTTACTTGGGCATTTGGGCTACACCCGCGCCCATGTGTGTGGGTTTAGCGGCGGCGCCAGCACGGCGCTGTTTTTTGCCACGCAATACGCCCACGCGCTTCGCTCACTCATCCTTGTGAGCAACAACATGGAAAAAGACCAGATGCGCGTGAAAAATGGTTTTTGGAGCCCAGAAAGGCAACGCCGCGAAGAACCAGTGTGGTGGAAGACGATGGAGAAAATTCACCGGATTGACCCCGCCATTTTGCTGAGCTGGTGGGAAGCTTTGGACGAGCGCAATCCCGGCTACACCCCAGAGATGCTGGCCCACATCGCCGCGCCCGCGCTGGTTGTGGGCGGCGACCGCGACCCAATCGTGCCGCTGGAACAATCGCTCAAGTTGTACCGGGCGCTGCCCAACGCGCAGCTCGCCATTTTGCCCGGCGTGGGGCATGGCGCGCCGCGCAAGCCGCATTTGTTCAACACACTGGCGCTAGACTTTCTGAGCCGAATCCCGCACAACGCGTAAAACAACGAGATTCATCTGCTGAAAAACTGGGCTGAGGAAAATGAGATCGCTTTATATTTTTTATCTTTCACCGCTGAGGCGCAGAGGCGCAGAGAATCCTCTTTTCCTGGCAAAAGGTAAAAAAGAAAATCTTTCGGTTTTTTATTAAAGGGGCAACTCCCATTAAAATACAACTGGACTTACGAAAACCGCGTTATTTACGAAAAAGTAATGCTTGTCACCCTGAGCGATAGCGAAGGGCCTCTGGCAAATTTAGCCTAAGAGTCATTTAACCAGAGATGCTTCGCTCCGCTCAGCATGACATATCATCGTTTTTTGATTGATTTTGATTCAGTCCTGCGTAAGTCTAGTACAACTGAAAATGTAAAATTACGGAGACGAAAAATGAGCTATGTTGAAAGATTGATGGGGGCAAACGAGGAAGTTCTGGTGCGCGAGCGCCAACATGTGTGGGTGTGGATACCGCGCATGGTTGTGGCCATGATCGCTGTGTCGGCCATCACCGTGCTGACCGTGTTCGCCGCGCAACAAACGAAGACCCAGGCCGTTTTGCTGGCGCTGGCGCTCAATCTCATCCCCATTATTTGGTTTGTCTCAAAGTTTTTGGACTGGATGAACGAGGAATACATCGTCACCAACCGCCGCATTGTGCAAACCGAGGGCACGATCAACAAAAACGTGATTGATTCATCGCTGGAGAAAATTAACGATGTGGTCCTTACCCAGTCTTTTCTGGGGCGCATGTTGAATTACGGCGATTTGGAAATCCTCACCGCCAGCCAGGAAGGCATCAACAAACTCACCCTGCTCTCCGACCCGGTGAAGTTCAAGGTGGCGATGCTGAACGCCAAGGAAGCCCTGCGCGACACCGACGAGTGGCACAAACGCGCAAACGCCGCCGCCACCAGCGATGCGGTGAGCCGCGCCGATATCCCCAAGCTCATCTCGGAACTGGAAGAGTTGAAAAACCGAGGCCTCATCACCCCCGATGAATTTGAGGCCAAACGCAAACGCCTGCTGGATCAAATTTAATTTTTTTAACCGTGTACTCAAAAATTCGCCCGCTCCTTTTTTTGATGGAGCCGGAGCGGGCGCACGCCGTGAGTTACCGCGCCTTGCGTTTGGCAATGCGGTTGCCCGGCGGAGAAGCCATCCTGCGCCGCGCGTTTGCGCCCACCCGCACGCCATCCCCCACCCCGCTTTTTGGCTTGAATTTTCCCAACCTGGTGGGCGTGGCCGCTGGCTACGACAAAGACGCGCTGGCATGGCGCGGGCTGGCCGCGCTGGGTTTTGGGCATGTGGAGGTGGGCACGGTCACGCCCAGGCCGCAACCCGGCAACCCCAAACCGCGCGTATTTCGCCTGCCGCAAGATGGGGCGCTCATCAACCGGATGGGTTTCCCAAACGCGGGGGCGGCGTTTGTGGCGCGGCAGCTGCGCGGGCCAAAACCGCCCAACTTTGTGCTGGGCGTGAACATTGGCAAAAATAAAGACACCCCGCTAGAGGCCGCCGCCAGCGATTACGTCTCGCTCATTCAGACTTTTGCGCCGCTGGCCGATTACATCGCCATCAACATCAGCTCGCCAAACACCGAAGGCCTGCGCCGTTTGCAAGCCCGCGAGACCATGCAGGCCCTGCTGAGCGCGTGCGCCGCCGCGCGGCCCGCCGGGTTGCCCCTTTTGGTAAAGCTGGCACCAGATTTGAATGATGACGAATTGGAAGACGCGCTGGGCGTGTGTGTGGATACGCGGCTGGATGGCGTGATTTTGACCAACACCACCTTGCGCCGCGATGGCTTGCGCGCCGGGCCAGAGCTGGCGAATCAGAAGGGCGGCCTGAGCGGAGCGCCCCTGCGCGATGTCAGCACAGGCATCATCCGGCGGGCCAGCCGCCTCACCGGGGGACGTTTGCCCATCATTGGCGTGGGCGGCATAGATTCGCCATCTGCCGCGCAAGAAAAGCTAGACGCGGGCGCGGCGCTGGTTCAGGTGTACACCGGGCTGGTGTATGCCGGGCCAATGCTGGCAAAAAACATTGTGGATGGAACCCGCGCCGGGTGATGACACATCTGTCACTCGCTAGAAGTCGGACTGTTAAGGCTTGGGCAATCCACAACCTCGCAGGTTGGCCTGCAAAGCCTCGGTTTTCCAAAACCGCACAGGCCAACCTGCGAGGTTTTCATCTTCCGCAAACCCCAAATAAAACAAAAAGCCCCCGAAGTCTTTCAACCTCGGAGGCTTTTTATTAACTTAATCCCTCAGGACTTTAGAAGTCCCCGCCCATGCCGCCGGGGGGCATCGCCGGGGCCTTTTCCTTCTCAGGAATGTCCGTGATCAACGCCTCGGTGGTCAAAATCATGCTGGCGATGGATGCCGCGTTCTGCAACGCGCCCTTCGTCACCTTGAGCGGGTCAATGATGCCCGCCTTGATCATGTCCACATACTCGCCGCTGATGACATCGTAGCCGATGTACTTCTTCTCGCGGCCCTGGCGGCGCACTTCCTGAATGACAACGCTCCCATCCATGCCCGCGTTGCCAACGATGCGGCGCATTGGCTCCTCCAACGCGCGCTTGAGGATGTTCACGCCCACCTGTTCATCGTCGTGGGCCATCTTCACATTTTCCAGCGAGCGGATGGAGTGCAGCAGCGCGACGCCGCCGCCGGGCACAATGCCTTCCTCAACCGCGGCGCGGGTGGCGCTCAGCGCGTCTTCCACGCGGTGCTTCTTCTCTTTCAGCTCGGTCTCGGTGGCAGCGCCCACGCGAATAACCGCCACGCCGCCGGCCAGCTTGGCCATGCGCTCGTTCAGCTTCTCTTTGTCATAGTCGCTGGTGCTGTTCTCAATCTCTGCTTTGATGGTTTCTACGCGGGCTTTGATGGCCTTGTCGGTGCCAGCGCCATCAATGATGGTGGTGTCATCCTTCGTGCTCACCACGCGGCCAGCGCGGCCCAAGTCGTCAATGGTGGTGGTCTCCAGCTTGCGGCCCAACTCTTCGGTAATCACGGTACCACCGGTCAGGATGGCGATATCCTCCAGCATGGCCTTGCGGCGGTCGCCGAAGCCAGGGGCCTTCACGGCCAACACATTCAACATGCCGCGCAGCTTGTTCAGCACCAGCGTCGCCAGCGCTTCGCCGTCCACATCCTCGGCGATGATGACCAGATCGCGCTTGCCGCGCTGAACCAGTTTCTCCAGCAACGGGATAATGTCTTGCGCCGCGCTGATCTTCTTGTCGTAAATCAGGATGTAGGCATCCTTGATCTCGGACTGCATGGATTCTGGGCTGGTGATGAAGTAGGGCGACAAATAGCCGCGGTCAAACTCCATGCCTTCCACGTACTCGGTCTCAAAGCTAAGCGACTTGCTCTCTTCAACCGTGATCACGCCGTCCTTGCCAACCTTGTCCATCACCTGGGCGATGAGGTTGCCGATCTCGGTGTCTTGCGCGGAGATGGTGGCGACCTGAGCGATCTGGTCGTGATTCTTCACATCCACAGACAAGCCCTTGAGCGCAGCCACAATCGCGTCCACACCAGCGTCAATCCCGCGCTTGATGAGCATCGGGTTCGCGCCAGCGGCCACATTCTTGAGGCCCTCGTGAACGATAACCTGCGCCAGAACGGTGGCCGTTGTCGTGCCATCACCCGCAATGTCGTTGGTCTTGGTCGCGGCTTCCTTGAGCAACTGCGCGCCCATGTTCTCATACGGGTCCTGCAGTTCAATCTCTTTGGCAACCGTCACGCCATCGTGGGTCACGGTTGGGGCGCCATACTTCTTGTCCAGCGCCACGTTGCGGCCCTTGGGGCCAAGTGTGGTGGAAACCGCCGCCGCCACCATGTCCACGCCTTTCTTTAGTTTTGCGCGGGCTTCTTCCTGAAATATCAATTGCTTTGCCATTTTTTTAACCCTTCTTTAAGTTCAAAGCGCAAAGTGGCAAGTGCAAAGTTTTGCATTTTCCATTTTGCATCTTGCCCTTGTTAGTCAATCACCGCCAGAATGTCGGCTTCCTTCATAATCAGATACTTCTTGCCGTCCAGCTTAATCTCTGTGCCAGCATATTTGGCATACAGCACCTGATCGCCCACCTTGGTGTCCATCGCAATCGCCTTGCCTTCTTCGTCCTTGCGGCCAGCGCCTGCGGCCACAATGATGCCCTTCTGGGGCTTCTCTTTGGCGGTTTCTGGCAAAACCAGACCGCTGGGCAGCACCTGCTCGTCCTCCACCGACTCGATGACCACGCGGTCACCCAGCGGGCGGATGTTCAACTTTGTTGCATTCTTCGCCATGATTTTTCTCCGTTTTATTTAAGATGTTGGGTAAAATTTGCACTCTCGGTATTAGACTGCTAATAAAGCACCCACAAAATTAGCACTCGTCGTTTCGAGTGCTAATAATGCCTAGAGTTTACTCATCTGGCACGGGCTTGTCAAGAGGTTTTCGGCAATTTCTCAGAAATGAAGGCGTACTGGGCAGACCGCTGGAAAAGCAGCCTGCCCAGTAATCGCCTCTCACCATCTCCCATCGGTATGCACCACCCGCCCGCTGAGCATACGCGCCGCACGGATGGGCGCGTCACCCTCGGCGCCCATCTGTTCCGCGTCATACGAGGCGTTGACCTTGTGCAAATACTCATCCAGCTCATCCTTGAGCTTTTGCAAATGCCCGCGCTCAATTTCCAGAAAGGTCGCCATAGACACAGGCGCGATATCCGAGAGGGCCAGCGCCGCGCCAAAATGCGGCAGACACACACCAGATGACGCCTTAAACGCCTCCAGCAACTCTTTGTCACGCATTTCGCGCACCAGCGTATCCAAATACATCGTCTCGCGCTCGCGCTCGTAATCGCATAAGGCGCAGCCGCGGCGCGGGCGGGCGGCCTCGCGGGCGCGGCGGGCCGTTTGGCGGATGGCGCTCCCGGTCTGCGCCCCCACCGACATCCCCCGCGGCGGCAAAACGGCGTTTAACTCTCGCAAGGCCGCGCCCAGCACATCCGCATGAACCACGGCCACGCCTGTCATGCGGCCAGGCGCGGGCAGCATGGCCCCGTGAAATGAGCAATACCCACGCGCCTCGCGGATCTCGGCCCGTCGCTCCAGCGCGTTTAGCTGTTCGTAGAAAAACACGTCAATGTGTTTTCGCACCGCCAGGTCGGCCATCCGGCAGATGGGGCAGCCCGGCTGGCGCAAGGCTTCCATCAGCTCAAAGTAAGTGTTGGTTTTGCTCATGAACAAAAAGCGCCCGGAGCGCTCCGGGCGCTCATCAAGCAACTAATGCAAATACGGGCGCAAATGATCGCGCGAGATGTAAAACCCGCGTTTCACCAGCTCCTCGGTTTTCTCAAACGCGCGGTCTTCGTGCTCAATGCTCACCACGTAATCGTAGCCAATGGCGTACAGCGCAGCGATGAATCGCCCCCAGTTCACCTGGCCCAGACCCGGCAAACGCGGCACCTGCCAGCCCATCCCCAGCGAGAGAATGCCGCGCTGGTATAGCCCTTCGCGGTTGATCTCCATATCTTTGGCGTGCACATGAAAGATGCGGTCGCGGAAGTCATACACCACGCGCTCGTAGTCAATCATTTGCCAGAACAAATGCGAGGGGTCAAGATTCAGCCCAAAGTTTGCATCGGGGATGATCTCCCACATTTTGCGCCAAATGTAGGGCGTGGTCGCCAGGTTTTGCCCGCCCGGCCACTCATCGTTGCTAAAAATCATCGGGCAGTTTTCGATGGCGATCTTGATGCCGTGATCTGCGGCAAATTTAACAATTGGCGTCCACACCTCGCCAAACATCTGCAGGTTGGCTTCCACCGTTTTGGTTTGGTCGCGCCCAACAAATGTGCCCACGATGGGAACACCAATCATCTGCGCGGCCACGATCACTTTTTTAAGGTGCGCAATCACGGTGGCGCGGTGTTCCGGGTCGGGGTGCATGGGGTTGGGGTAATACCCCAGCGATGAAATCTCCAACCCGGTTTTCTTCATCAACGCATTTATCTTTTTCGCGCCGGGTTTGGTCAGCGCGGCCACATCCACATGCGTAACGCCAGCATAGCGGCGGCTGGCTTTGCTCTGCGGCCAGCAGGCCAGCTCCAACATGTCAAATCCGTTGGATGAGGCCCAGACGGCCAACTGCTCCAGCGAAAGATTGCCCAGCGCGGCGCTCATCAACCCAAGTTTCAAGTTACGTCTCCTTTGTTGTTAGTTGCTCGTGATTAGCGGCTGTTGGCTGGTTCAAGAACGCGCGGCAGACGACTTGCGCCTGAGACCCATCACCAAAACCAGCAACCCGACCAGCATGGTCAGGCCGCCCGTGACAGCCCAAAAACTCTGACCGGTCATAAAACTGCCCAGCAAAACACCAATACCCTGAAACAGCCAAATGCCGCCCATGAGCGTAAGAAGCAACCCAATAAAAATCATCAACATGCGCATAAATACCCTCGATGCGCGTGATTGTAAAACCAAATCGCAAATGGCACACGCGAGACTCATTTTTTGCGCGACAAAATCAGGTTTCTCAGAAAATGCTATACTCACCTATTGTAATGACGAAGCACAGCAGTTTAGTGGCGATGCCCATGCCCGGCGTAAACCAACGCGCGGGCTGAAGTGATTCGTCAAAAACAACACGGATTCAGCCATATCAACCGCCCGCGCAAGCGCCGGGCGGTTTTTTGTTGAGAGAGGAGAGCGAGAACATGGAAAACATTCTGGTTTGTCTGGCATGGCCGTATGCCAACGGAAATTTGCACGTCGGTCACATCGCCGGGGCATATTTGCCCGCGGATATTTTTGCGCGTTACCAGCGGCTGATGGGCAACCGGGTGGTCGTGGTGAGCGGCTCAGACAGCCACGGCACGCCCATCGTCGTCCGGGCCGACCAGGAAGGCGTGACGCCCCGCGAAATTTTTGAGCGATACCACACCGTGTTTGTGGAAATGTGGCAAAAGATCGGCATCAGTTACGATCTTTACACCCACACCGACACCGAAAATCACCGCGTCCTCTCTCAGCAAATGTTTACCCGTTTGTTGAATAACAATTTGTTGTTCAAGCAAACCCAAAAGCAGCTTTACTCCGAGTCTCAGCAAAAGTTTTTGCCAGACCGTTTGGTAGAGGGCACCTGCCCGCATTGCGGTTACGAGAAGGCCCGCGGCGACCAGTGCGATAACTGCGGCAAACTTCTGGACGCGCTGCAACTCATCAACCCGCGCAGCCGCACCCACCCCGATGACACGCTGGTGGTGCGCGAGAGCGAACATTACATGTTTGACCTGCCCGCGCTGAGCGAAAAACTACTGGCTTATCTCTCGGATAAAGATGAATACTGGCGCAACACCGTGCTGGATTTCTCGCGCTCATACGCGCGGGCGCTGGAGCCGCGCGCCTTCACCCGCGACCTGATCTGGGGCATACCCATCCCGGTGGAAAACTCGGAAGGCAAGTGCATTTACGTGTGGTGGGAGGCCCTGCACGGCTACCTGACCGCCACAATTGAATGGGCCAAAGTGACCGGCCAGCCCGATGCCTGGAAAGATTTTTGGTTTAACCCGCAGGCCAAAATTTACAACTTCCTGGGCAAAGACAATATTTTGTTTCACACCGTTTTGTGGCCGGCCATTTTGCTGGGGATGGAAACATTTTCGGCGGAGAATCAGGACGTTCCTCGTAGAGATGAGGCAGTGCTTCGCCCCTACCCCAAAAACAAAGTTGGCGAAGGCGAAAAACTGCAACTCCCCTACGACGTTCCGGCCAACCAATACCTCAACCTCAAAGGGCAAAAGTTCAGCAAAAGCCAGGGCGTATCGCTCGACCCGGTGGAAATTGCGGGCAAATACGGCGCGGATGCGCTGCGGTATTACATCGCCAGCATTTTGCCAGAAAGCAAAGACGCCGATTGGGACTGGAACGAGTTGATGCTGAAAAACAATGGCGAGCTGCTGGC